>OATB01000212.1_pt1 | contig 56982 bp, 38 predicted proteins | sample 1494941 | NCBI WGS metagenome assembly OATB01 (sample SAMEA2579931, study PRJEB22360) | human gut metagenome | reverse complement strand
AACAAGATTGTTTTTTTACAAAAAACGAGTATACTTAATAGAGAAGCGAATGCAGAGAAACCGAAAAAAGGCACTTGACAGATTTGTCTGAGGGCCTTTTTTCAATGATAGAAGGAGGTTCATTTTGTGACAGAAAAAGCACGCGATTTATTTGATAAACTGATGACGCAAATTCAGTTAGATGACACAGCGAAAGAACATCCCTTAATTCAAAATGGCCGGATTGACAAGGTCATTGTTCACCAACAAAGTCGCTTATGGGAATTTCATTTAAGTTTTGATGAATTGATGCCAGTGATGCTATATCAAACATTTATGCAACAATTGGAACTAGCTTTTCAACAAATTGCGCAGGTATCCGTTCAAATAACCACAAATCAGACAACATTTACTGAGGAACAATTAACGGATTATTGGCAATTGGCCTTGTTAAATAGTCAATGCAATACGCCGTTAGTTCAGAAAGTCTTAAAAACACAGACACCACAATTTGAAGATCGGAAAATTATCTTACCTGTTGATAATGAAGCAGTTATTCCTTATTTGAAGCAACAATATTTACCAATTATTGAGGAACTTTATTTCTCTTACGGGTTTCCTAAATTTCATATTGAACCAAAAATGGATCAACAGCAAGCTGCAGAAGTGTTGAAAAAGTTTGAAGAGCAAAAATTAGAACAAGCCGCAGCCTTTCAACAACAAGCTGCTGAATCGCTTGTTAAACATGAACAAATGAAAAAAGAAAAACAACAACAAGCGCCTGCGTTTGATGGTCCAATTCGTTTAGGTCGGAATATTCCCAATGATGAACCCATTATGCCAATGGGAAATATACTGGAAGAAGAACGTCGGATAACGATTGAAGGCTTTATTTTTGATAAAGAAGTGCGTGAATTGCGTTCTAAACGAAAAATTTTAATTTTGAAAATAACTGATTATACTTCCTCTTTCGTGGTGAAGAAATTTTCGAATGGGGAAAAGGATGAACAAGTTTTTGATGCGATTCAACCGCAAAGTTGGATTCGTGTTCGTGGTAGTGTACAAGAAGATACCTTCATGCGTGATTTAGTCATGAATGCTCAAGATTTGATGGAAGTCGCCCATGCGCCAAGAAAAGACTACGCGCCAGAAGGTGAAAAACGTGTAGAATTACACATGCATAGTAACATGAGTACAATGGATGCGACCAATAAAGTCGGTGACTTGGTGGCGCAAGCGGGGAAATGGGGGCACAAGGCCATCGCAATTACGGATCATGGCGGCGCCCAAGCGTTTCCTGATGCCCATGCTGCAGGTAAAAAAGCAGGCGTTAAAATTTTATACGGCGTGGAAGCCAATATTGTTGATGATGGTGTACCTATTGCTTACAACGAAGAACATATTGAATTAACAGATGCTACCTATGTGGTCTTTGACGTGGAAACAACGGGGCTTTCCGCTGTTTATGATACCATTATTGAATTGGCCGCAGTCAAAATGCACAAAGGAAATGTCATTGAGACTTTTGAGCAGTTTATTGATCCTGGCCATCCATTATCTCAAACGACGATCAATTTAACTGGGATTACAGATGAAATGGTGCGCGGCTCAAAGTCCGAAGAAGAAGTTTTACGCATGTTTAAAGAGTTTTCAGAAGGAACTATTTTAGTGGCCCACAACGCTTCTTTTGATATGGGGTTCTTAAATACAAGTTATGGCAAACATGGAATACCTGAAGCGGCTAATCCCGTCATCGATACATTAGAATTATCCAGATTCTTGTATCCACATTTCAAAAGCCATCGTCTAAATACCTTATCGAAAAAATTTGGCGTCAACTTAGAACAACATCACCGCGCCATCTATGACTCGGAATCAACAGGTCATTTGTGCTGGATTTTCTTAAAAGAAGCGAAAGAGAATCATGATATGCATTTCCATGATGATTTGAATCGTCATATTGGCGAAGGAGATTCATACAAACGAGCTCGACCTTTCCATGCAACGATTTTAGCAACAACTCAAGCAGGATTAAAAAATCTTTTTAAATTGATTTCGATGTCCAATGTAGATTATTTTTTCCGAGTACCACGGATTCCTCGTTCGCAATTATCGAAGTTAAGAGAAGGACTTTTAATCGGTTCCGCATGTTCAAACGGCGAAATTTTTGAAGCAATGATGCAAAAAGGTGTCGAAGAAGCAAAAAATCGTGCCAAATTCTACGATTATATTGAAGTTATGCCCAAACCAGTTTACGCGCCATTAATTGAACAAGAATTGGTGAAAAATGAAGCAGATTTAGAAGAAATTATTAGTAATCTAGTGAAAATCGGTGACGAACTTGGCAAGCTGGTTGTCGCCACTGGAAATGTTCATTATTTAAATGAAGAAGATGCCATCTATCGGAAAATTTTAGTCGGGTCTATGGGTGGCGCTAATCCGTTAAATCGCCATAGTTTACCAAAGGTTCATTTCCGAACCACCGATGAAATGTTAACGGAATTTCAATTTTTAGGACAAGACGTCGCTAAGCGAATTGTAGTAGAAAATCCCAACAAAGTCGCTGATTTATGTGAAGAAGTTATTCCAGTAAAAGACGATTTGTATACGCCAAAAATTCCTGGGTCTGAACAAGAGATCACTGATTTAAGCTACAATCGTGCGCGCGAATTGTATGGCGATCCTTTACCAGAAATTGTCGAAAAACGGTTAGAAAAGGAACTGAATTCGATTAACGGGAATGGTTTCTCGGTCATTTATTTAATTTCTCAAAAACTGGTGCATAAAAGTAATGAAGACGGCTATTTAGTTGGTTCACGGGGCTCTGTCGGTTCGAGTTTTGTTGCGACAATGACAGGGATTACTGAAGTAAATCCTTTAGCGCCACATTATTATTGTCCTGAGTGTCAATATTCTGAGTTCTATGAGGATGGTTCCTATGGTTCAGGGTTTGATATGCCTGAAAAAGCCTGTCCAAAATGTGGCGCTCGATTGTTTAAAGATGGTCACGATATTCCTTTTGAAACGTTCTTAGGGTTCCATGGCGACAAAGTTCCCGATATCGATTTGAACTTTTCTGGCGATTATCAAGCCGAAGCCCATAACTACACGAAAGTTCTTTTTGGTGAAGAATATGTCTACCGGGCAGGAACCATTGGTACAGTAGCCGACAAAACAGCGTATGGCTTTGTTAAAGGATATGAAAGAGATCATAATTTACATTTGCGTGGTGCTGAAATTGATCGCTTAGCCAAAGGTTCAACAGGGGTTAAACGGACGACTGGGCAGCATCCCGGCGGTATTATTGTAATTCCTGATTACATGGATGTTTATGACTTTACGCCAATCCAATACCCTGCAGATGATCAAGAGGCAGAATGGAAAACGACGCACTTTGATTTCCATTCCATTCACGATAATATTTTAAAACTTGATATTCTAGGACATGATGATCCGACCGTGATTCGGATGTTACAAGATTTATCTGGGATTGAGCCAAAAACCATCCCAACAGACGATCCAGAAGTGATGCGTATTTTTGAAGGACCTGATGTTCTAGGTGTGGATGCAGAGCAAATTTATTCTAAAACAGGAACTTTAGGAATTCCTGAATTTGGGACACGTTTCGTTCGAGGTATGTTAGAACAGACCCATCCATCAACTTTTGCAGAATTACTTCAAATTTCTGGACTGTCTCACGGAACCGATGTGTGGCTAGGGAATGCAGAAGAATTGATTCGTCGTGGCGAAGCCAATCTTGCTGAAGTAATTGGTTGTCGGGATGATATCATGGTTTATTTAATTCATGCTGGTTTGGACAGTGGGATGGCCTTTAAGATTATGGAAACGGTACGTAAAGGACAATGGAATAAGATTCCTGATGAACTACGGGATACGTATTTAAATGCGATGAAGGAAAACAACGTCCCTGACTGGTATATTGATTCTTGTTCTAAAATTAAATATATGTTCCCGAAAGCCCATGCGGCAGCATACGTATTAATGGCGTTGCGGGTCGCTTACTTTAAAGTTTATTTCCCAATCTTATATTACTGTGCGTTTTTCTCCGTTCGGGCGGATGACTTCGACTTAGTGGCAATGTCACAAGGGAAAGAAGCTGTGAAAGCACGAATGAAAGAAATTACGGACAAAGGGATGGACGCCTCCACTAAAGAGAAAAACTTATTAACGGTTTTAGAATTATGTAATGAAATGTTGGAACGGGGCTATAAATTTGGCATGATTGATTTGTACAAATCAGATGCTGAAAATTTTGTGATTGAAGGGGATACCTTGATTGCACCTTTCCGAGCAGTGCCAAGTTTAGGCCTCAACGTAGCGAAAGCCATTGTTGCTGCGCGAGAAGAGCAACCGTTCTTATCGAAAGAAGATTTGGCAACACGAGGCAAAGTTTCTAAAACGTTAATTGAATACATGAATGAAAATGGTGTCTTAAAAGACTTGCCAGATGAAAACCAATTATCATTATTTGATATGTTATAAAAGAAAAATCTCTTAGAAAAAGGCTGGTGAAGCAACTTATTCACCGGCCTTTTTTAGTCATCAAATAAATTAGAAAATCATTGCTAGAAGTGTTTTAATTACTTATTAAAAAGCCATCTTTATTTAATTATGTTGAGCTTGTGCATAAAAAGTAAAATGCTTATGATAAATGAAGAGCTTTATTTTTTTTAATAAGAAAGGAATTGGTTATATGGACAAAAAGCAATTACGATGGTTCACTGTCGGGTTAATTGCCTTTAACATGGTCTGGGGTCTTGGAAATGTTGTGAATAATTATGCACAACAAGGGATTTCAGTGGTCACTTCATGGCTTTTGATTTTAGTTTTATATTTTATTCCCTATGCGTTAATCGTAGGACAGTTAGGTTCAACATTTAAAGACAGTAATGGTGGGGTTAGTTCGTGGGTGCAAAATACCAGTACTAAACGTCTAGCCTATTATGCAGCATGGACTTATTGGGTAGTGCACATTCCTTACTTGGCACAAAAACCACAAGCAATTTTAATTGCCTTAGGTTGGGCAGTTCAAGGGAATGGAAACTTAGTCAATACGATGCCAATCGTAACGGTATCATTTATTTCATTAATAATTTTCTTGGTTTTCTTGTTATTATCAACAAAAGGGTTAACCACTTTAAAAGTTATTGGTGGTTTAGCTGGAACCGCCATGTTTGTGATGTCTATTTTATTTATTTTATTAGCGGTAGGCGCACCATTTATTAATTCAACGGTTGAATTTGCGACGCCAAACATGTCACAAGTCAGCACCTACATTCCTAAATTTGACTTTAGTTATTTTACAACCGTATCAATGTTAGTTTTTGCGGTAGGTGGCGCTGAAAAAATTTCTCCTTACGTAAATGCAACTAAAAATCCAGCCAAAGAGTTCCCTAAAGGAATGATTTTCCTAGCAGCAATGGTTGGTTTATCGGCTGTTTTAGGTTCATTTGCAATGGGAATGTTATTCTCAAGTGACAATATTCCTAAAGATTTAATGGCAAATGGCGCCTATAGTGCCTTCCAAAAATTAGGCGCGTATTATGGTGTCGGTAATCTCTTAATGATTGTTTATGCGTTAACGAATACAGTGGGTCAAGTGGCTGCGTTAGCCTTTTCAATTGATGCCCCATTGAAAATTCTTTTAGCTGAAGCAGATCCAGAATTTGTTCCAAGTTGGTTACGTAAACGTACGAAAAAAGGTACGTTAATTAATGGTTACTTATTAACAGGTATTTTAGTAAGTATTATTATCGCTTTACCGATGTTTGGGTTGAAGGACATGAACGAAGTGGTTAAATGGCTAACTAACTTAAATTCTGTAGTTATGCCAATGCGTTACTTGTGGGTCTTCTTTGCCTATATGCTTCTAAACAAAGCATACAAACAATTTAATTCAGAATATAAATTTGTTAAAAATCCTAAAATTGGTTTTGTGTTTGGTCTTTGGTGTTTCCTATTTACAGCCTTTGCTTGTATCCTAGGAATGGTGCCTAAATTTGAGTATGCCTCAGACCCTCAAGGCTGGTTATTCCAATTAGCTTCTAATATTGTGACACCAATCGTCTTAATTCTATTAGGAATGATTTTACCAGCAATTGCACGTCGCGAGAAAAAAGACACAATTTTGCCAATTGATTCAGCAGAATAATTGGTTGCATGTTTCAAGGATAAAATAGTCAGTTTAAGTATTTTGCGTGAGATAAATGGTCAATAGGACTGTTTGTCTCACGTTTTTTCTATCGATTTTTCTCTAAAATTTCTGTTGTCTCTTAAAAACATGAGAAAATCAGAAGAATTTCTCCTGTATACTAAAGGTATCTATCATTAAAAATGGTTATTAACGGAGAAAAAGGAAGTGAACCTCATGACTAAAACACTTGAAACACAACCAGAAGAGAAAACGGTCTTTCTTTGTAAAGAAACGAATCCAGATTTTTTAGGACGAGAAATTTATGCGGATAATGTTGAAACACCGTATAATTTTTACTTAATTCGCAAGCTTTATTTAGCGAAAGAGTATCAAAATTTAGCAGAAGGGGAACAATTTTTTGAGGCTTTATGTGAAAGTTGGGATGAATCAGAACAGTTTGAAGAGTTAATTGTTAAAAAGATTTATGTCTATGTTGAAACGGAGTTAATGTACTACACTGTTTATTTTGGAAGCTTTGAGCCGACCACTCGTGACTTACGATTCGCACTGAAACAATGGATGTATGAAATACCGACAACTAAAAATAAAAAAACAGTCCGTATGAATGAAACCAATGTACAAGTAGTGCCGCAAGAAAATCAATTAACGGAATTAGCTGGTGAAATTGCTGTCTTACGTGAAATGTTAACACTTTTAAAAGAAAATTTAGTTTCCTTAAATGAAGCCGTTAATCAAACGAGAAATCCCGTCATTTCTAGACAAATAAAAACGATCCATTTGAAAAGAGCTTCTCCTGTGATAGCCGCAGAACAGGAGAAGCTGAAAATATCAGAGGCTACTAATCCGGGACAACCAGACGCCACTCTCTCGCCTAATAATTTGGAAAAGCAAGAAGTTGAAACAACTGTAGTAACGAGTGAAGCAGTGCTTCCTGTTAACAAACCAGCGCTTGAAGAACCAGCGAAAGAACCAGTGTTATCTGAACCAACGCCAATTAAAGAAGCGCAGCCAGAAGAACCTCAAGAAAACCAGCAGAGCACCGCGGCAAAACCTTTATTTACTTTTCCACCAGAAACAGAAAAAAGCTCGCTAAATTCAGTGAATGATTCTGCTGAAAAAGAAGAGGAACAGAAGCCAGAAAAAGAAGCTGTCTCTATGGAAAGTGAGAAAGAAAATTCATCAAGTCGGACAATTCCTGCAGACTTTCAACGACAATTGGACGAATTAGAAGAGGAAATTTATCGTCGCTTTATGAGTCGCCAGTTAGAGGATACTGATGGAAATCAAGCAGTACCGAAAATAACGATTGAAAAAAGACAGTTAGAAGCACAAATGATTGAAGCAAAAGCATTCTCACAATCATTTAAACAAGTTCAAAAGAAAAAAGCAGGAGACGTGCGAATTTGCAATCAGTTAAGCTGTATGAAACTAGAAAAAGGATTAGATAAATTTTTAGACGAAGTTACAGAATATGTTGAAAAGCGGACACTATTTAATAAAAAGGTTCGTTGTCCGCTCCCAGTAATCAGAGAATTGGAAGGCTATGGGCAATTAAATCAGTATATGCAGAAAATCCTTGACTGTTATTAATCGTTTATTTAGGAGAAGGTAAGACAAAACCATTCAGTTTATCAGCTTTTAAGCCTGAAACAAAAATCACTTTGAATTTTTGTTTCAGGCTCTTTCTTATTATCTCTGGAAAAGATTTCAAGAGAATTTTTGAAATACTAGTGAAAATCCTATAAATTGTAGTATAATTTTCAAAGATGAATGAAAGGCGTGAAGTCATTGAAAGACAAACAAGTGTATGCAGTAGTTGACCTTGAAACGACTGGAACAGATCCTACAAGTGATCGGATCATTCAGTTTGGATGCGTTCTCGTTCAAGATGGAAAGATTATTGCGAACTTTGCGACAGATGTGAATCCCAATCAAGTAGTACCAAAACAAATTCAAAGTTTAACGGGGATTAGTAATACGCAAGTTCAAAAAGCGCCTTATTTTGAAGATGTAGCACATACAATTTATCATTATCTGGAAGATACTATTTTTGTGGCGCATAACGTCCACTTTGATTATAATTTTTTAGCTCGTGAACTGGTACGGTGTGGCACGCCGCCACTTACTATTCCAGCCATTGATACAGTGGAATTGGCACAGATTTTTTTACCGACAGAAAAAAGTTTCCGCTTAAGTGATTTGTCGGAAAGCTTAGGTTTGTCTCATGAGAATCCCCATCAAGCAGATAGTGATGCGCAGGTTACAGCCGAACTTTTGTTATTAATTCAAGAAAAAATGAAATCTTTACCATTAGTCACTATGGAAAAAATTGCGGAATTAAGTCAACAGACAGCGCGGGAAACCAGTGCCTTTATTCAACAAACGTATGAACAAATGAAAAAACAAGTCACACCATTAAATCCAGCTTATCAAGTGGTCAGTGGCATTGCTTTACGCAAAAAAGAAGTTCCTCTTTTTGAAGAAACGTTCTATCAGACTAGCACGTATCCCAAAACTAAAAAAGCCAAAGAAAAACTGTTTGGCGAACGTTTCGCTTATCGTGCGGAACAGAGTCGGATGATGAATTTAGTCTATGATCATTTTACAGAAGGAACGACAAAAGATTTATTTATTGAAGCAGCGACTGGAACGGGAAAAACATTAGGCTATCTGTTGCCGATGAGCTATTTAGCAACGCCAGAAAAACCAGTCATCATTTCAACAGTTTCGATTGTTTTACAAAATCAATTAGTGGAAAAAGATTTACCATTAGCCAACCAAATCTGCCAAGGGAAATTACGAGGCATTGTTATTAAAAGCCATCGACACTATCTTGATTTACAACGCTTTAAGGCAACGTTGAATCAGCCAACTCCGCAAAAACAATACGCTCTTTATCAAATGGGCGTTCTCGTCTGGTTGCTAGAAACAGAAACGGGCGATTTAGATGAACTACAATTGACGAATTTAAATCATTTATTCTGGAAAGAAGTTACACATCGCGGATTGGATTTTCTTTCAAAAAAAGATGAACTTTATGAAGTTGACTTTTTAAGACATCTGTATAAAAAAGTCGCTCAAAGTAACGTGTTGATTGTTAATCATGCATTTTTGGCGCAAGAGTCGCTAAGAAAACAACCGTTATTACCTGAAAGTCCGTGGCTAATTATTGATGAAGCACATCATTTACCAGACATCGCTAGTCGGATGGCAAGCGAACGAGTAAACAGTGTGATACTAAAAAAACAAGTCACGCATTTTATTGAAAAAGAACAACTTTTTGTTGCTTTACAGCAAATTTTTCAACAGTTTTCTGAAGAGCAGCGGTTTGTAAAAATTTATCAGCAAGGTTTACTGGATTTTGTGGATGAATGGCAAGATTTTCTTTTTGAATTGCATCGTTTATTTAGTAAAACACAGAAGCGGATAGACCATCAGGAGTTGCTTTTAACCAAAGAACGTATTGATTATTTATCTGCTGCGGGAGAAAAACATAGTCAAACGCTCCAGCTTTTACTGCAGGAGCTGTTAACTATTCAAAGTAAGTTACAGCAAACAATTATGAGTCAGTTGGAAACCTTTAGTTTGGCTGATCGCATCGTTTTTGTGCGCTTGTTTCAATTTTTTGATGAAATTGAACGTATTCATCACTGTTTTACCATTTATCTTGATGATTGGCGTCCACGTTGGGTAAAAGAATATTTACCACAAAATGAAGACCATGGCTTGATTGAAATTCATGACTTAGAAGCTAGTTTGCTTCCTGAAACAAAGTGGTATCCGCGGTATGAACGAATTATTTATACAAGCGGCACATTGAAGTTTGGCAACAATAAAAAGTATTTACCGCAACGGTTAGGTTTAACAGAGGTGATGTTCAAAACCCTGCCAACGCCATATAACTATGCAGAAAATGCGCGAGTCTATGTACCGGAAGAAGCAGTAGCCATTCAAAATGCCTCTTCCTATGAAATGGGTCAATACATTTCAGATACCATTGAAAAATTGATGGCGCAAGAGGAACGTTCGATGTTGGTTCTTTTTACTTCGCATGAATTATTGTCCACCGTGTATCATCAAGTCCAGCCAAGATTATTGGAAAAAGGACAAGAGGTCCTCGCCCAAGGGATTAGCGGCAGTCGTGAAAAAATTCTTAAACGGTTCTCTAATGGAAAACCAAATGTCTTGCTAGGAGCCGATAGCTTTTGGGAAGGTGTGGACTTACCAGGAACAGCTTTACAGTTATTGATAGTCACGCGTTTACCTTTTGAAAACCCGAAACGACCACTTGTGCAAGCAAAATATGCGTATTTAGAAGCAGAAGGGATACAACCATTTGCTCAAGAAGCGGTACCGAAAGCAGCCTTACGTTTGCGACAAGCACTGGGCCGTTTAATCCGTTCTGAAGAAGACAGAGGGGCATTGCTGATTCTGGATCGTCGTTTAGTCACTGCAAAATATGGCAAACGATTAATCAAAGCGTTTCCCAAGGGACTCTCAGTAAAAGAAGCGCCCATGCCTGAAATTTTAGAAGAATTAAAGGAATTTTTAAACAAATAATCGATTATTTTTAGGTCATATTTGTGAAAGGCCGCTATTTTTCTGCTATAATAAGACCCAGTAAGTTTAGAGAGGATGGAAGGATTTTTGGAGGAATTAGAAGAAAAGAAAGAGAAGAAACGGATTACTGTCCTTTTAACCCTATTGGCAATCCTTTTAGCAATTCTTGTAACAATAATTATCTTTTTTGTACGAACCAATCAACCAATGGCTCAAGCCAAAAAAGAAGCAACCGCAATTGCCAAAACTTCTGCTAATTTAGAAACAGTTGATAAATTTTACTGGTTTACACGTAAAAATACGTATTTTACTTTAACCGGCAAAAATGATAAAGGCACAGAGATTGTCGTGATTGTCCCTAAATCGGGAGAAAAAGTCACGGTCTTAAATCAAAAAGATGGTCAAACTGAACAACAAATAACAGACATTGTTGCTAAAGCCCATCCCGATGAATCGGTGATGAAAGCTACGTTAGGGCTTTATGATAAGCGCCCTGCATGGGAAGTGGTCACCGAAAATGATCAAGGAGTACTAACATATTATCTTATGAGCTTTGATAAAGGCGAAGAGATCAACGTTGTCAAAGATATTTAATTTAGATAGGTTTTGATGAAAGTGGGAGTGAAAGGTGTATGAACGTATCAAATCGAGCACAGCAATTGACTCCTTCTGTTACATTAGCAGCTGCCGCCAAAGCGAAAGCATTAAAAGCAAAAGGTGTAGATGTTTTAAGCTTAACGGTTGGGGAACCAGATTTTGTAACCCCGAAAAATATTCAAAAAGCAGCAATTGCTTCAATTGAGGATGGAAGAGCAAGTTATTACACACCTTCTGGCGGCATTCCTGAATTAAAGCAAGCGATTGTTTCTTATGTGGAACGAGAATATCAACTTCGTTATCAACCCAAGCAAGTTATTGTGACAGATGGTGCCAAATATGCGCTGTATCTATTATTTCAAGCCATTTTGAACGTTGGGGACGAAGTGATTATCCCTGTCCCTTATTGGGTAAGTTATGGTGAACAAGTCAAATTAGCAGAAGGCAAGCCAGTATTTGTATCAAGCACGCAAGAGCAATCATTTAAAGTGTCAGTTGCACAATTAGAAGCTGTACGAACGGACAAAACAAAAGCAATCATTCTAAATTCACCATCTAACCCAACTGGTGTTATTTATACGGAAGAAGAATTACGCCAAATTGGTGAATGGGCAGTTGCTCATAATATCCTCATTATTGCAGATGATATTTATGGTCGTTTGGTGTACAATGGACATCGGTTCACACCAATTGCAACCATCTCAGAAGCAATTCGTCAACAGACAATCATTATTAATGGTGTTTCCAAAACATATGCAATGACAGGCTGGCGCATTGGTTTTGCAGTCGGTGATGAAAAAATTATTCAAGCAATGACACAACTCGCTTCACAATCCACCAGTAATCCAGTCGCAGTTAGCCAATATGCGGCAATTGAGGCTTTAACAGGTGAACAGTCGACAGTTGAAGACATGCGTCAGGCCTTTGAAAAACGCCTGAATCATATCTATCCAAAAGTAGCAGCTTTGCCAGGTGTTTCGCTAATAAAACCTGAAGGCGCCTTTTATCTATTCCCGAATGTCAAAAAAACATTAGAAATTTGTGGGTATGATAACGTGACTAATTGGGTGGAAGATTTATTACAAGAAGCGCATGTTGCTCTGGTAACGGGAGAGGGCTTTGGTGCACCAGAACATGTGCGGATGAGCTATGCGACAGATTTAATGACGTTAGAAAAAGCGATTGAGCGAATGAACGACTTTATAGAAAAGAAACGAATTCAGCACAACGCCTAAAAGAATAAACTAAGAAATGAACGGAGAGACAAACGTGGAACAAATTCAAATTATTGATTCAAACAAACATGTTGGAGAAACAGTAAAAATTGGCGCTTGGATTGCTAACAAACGCTCAAGCGGAAAAATTGCCTTTTTACAATTACGTGACGGGACAGCCTTTTTCCAAGGTGTCGTGTTCAAACCAAACTTCATTGAAGCCTTTGGTGAAGAAGCTGGTACAGAAAAATTCCAAGAAATTAAACATTTATCACAAGAAACAGCAGTCATGGTTACTGGTGTTATCAAAGAAGATAGCCGTTCTAAATTCGGCTATGAAATGGATATCACTGATTTAGAAGTTGTTGGCGCTTCAGAAGATTACCCAATTACGCCGAAAGAACACGGCACAGATTTCTTAATGGATCATCGTCATTTATGGTTACGTTCAAGCAAACAACATGCAATCATGTTAGTTCGTAACGAAATTATTCGTGCTACTTACGAGTTCTTTAACGAACAAGGATTCATTAAAATTGACAGCCCAATTTTAACAGGCTCAGCACCAGAAGGCACAACAGAATTATTTGAAACAGATTACTTCGGACAACCAGCATTCTTATCACAAACAGGTCAATTATATGCAGAAGCTGGTGCGATGGCATTTGGAAAAGTCTTTACTTTTGGACCAACTTTCCGCGCGGAAAAATCCAAAACTCGTCGTCACTTAACGGAATTCTGGATGATTGAACCAGAAATGGCATACACAACTCATGAAGAATCACTAGATATTCAAGAAGCCTACGTAAAACATTTAATTAAATCAGTATTGAAAAATCAACAATATCCATTGGATGTTTTAGAACGTGATACAGCTTTACTGGAAAAATATGTTTCGGAACCATTCAAACGTATTACTTACGATGATGCGATTGAGTTATTACAAAAAGAAGAAGCAAACAATGATTATGATCACATTGAATGGGGCGAAGACTTTGGTAGTCCACATGAAACCTTTATTTCAAATTACTATGGCGTCCCAACATTCATTTTAAATTATCCAAAAGCAATTAAAGCCTTCTATATGAAACCACATCCAACACGTGAAGATGTTGTAATTTGTGCCGATTTAATTGCGCCAGAAGGTTATGGTGAAATTATCGGTGGTTCAGAGCGTGCAACTGATTATGATTATTTGAAAGAAAAAGTAGCTGAGTTTGGCTTATCTGAAGAAGAATACAGCTGGTATTTAGATTTACGTAAATACGGTTCTGTGCCACATTCCGGCTTCGGGTTAGGTTTAGAACGTGCTGTTACGTTCATTACTGGTAATGAACATATTCGTGAAGCGATTCCGTTCCCACGTATGTTAAACCGTATTTATCCATAGAGAACAAATAAAAAAGAGAACTTCAGCAAAAGCCGAAGTTCTTTTTTTAATTCTGCCATAATTTTTGCATCTGGTCCAAAATATCAATGACTTCTGTCGTGAAAAATAAGGAGCGGTTGGGTTGAGTACCTTTGATTGCTTCAACCATATTGTAGATTTCATAATTCATGGCTTCAGCTGAGTACCCAGAAACGATGGTCTCAACCGTACCGTCATTGTAGTGAACAATCGCTTCATCTGCGCGTGGATAATCTGTAATGATAATATAGGCATCTTCAAAAGCAACAATTCCTTGCTTTGGCATTTTTGCTTGGAATGTTAATGAAATAGTCGCCAACTCATTTTCTTTATTCCGAAGCAATGTCACCGATTGTTCATCAACGCCAGTAGAGAAGGGAACCATGCTAGAAGCTAAAACGTCTGGCTGTGAGCTGAGAAACCAACGAGCAAACGAAACCGCATAAGTACCAATATCTAACAATGCGCCGCCTGCTAAGTCAGGATTAAAAAAGCGATTTTTAGGATCGGGTTCTTTGTAACTTCCAAATGGTGCTTGAATCATTTTTAACTGACCAAATTTGCCAGCATCCATCAAGCGACGTAATTCGTCGTATAGTGGCATGTTAAAAATAGTCATGGCTTCTGCTAAAATAAGGTCATTTTTTTCTGCAACTGCCAAGGCTTGTTTTAATTCTGCCGCGTTCATCGTAATAGCTTTTTCACACAACACATGTTTTCCGGCCTGAAGCGCTTTTAAAATGTGTTCAGCATGTTGTTTATTTGGCACTGCTATATAAACAACATCGATTGTTTCATCTGCTAGCAATTCTTCATAAGAACCATAGGCTTTAGGGATTGAATAATCAGCGGCAAATTGTTCTGCTTTAGACAATGTCCGTGAAGCAACAGCTGCAAGTTGGCTAGTTTCTTGTTTAAACGTTGAAGCAAATTCGTGGGCAATCCCACCTAATCCTACGATGCCCCATTGATATAATTTTTTTGTCAAAAGAAGTCCTCCTAATCTATGCAATTTCTTCAAATCTTCTTCATTATTTATTATACTGTAAACAAGAGAAATTAGAAAACAAGGACAATTTTGTAAATATGATAAAATCCAGAGATAAAAAGATGCTTTTTTTAGAGAATTTCAGTAAAATAGAAAATGGAGGCGAATGATTATGCATCAAGTTTATGTAGATATTATTGTTGACGCAATTATTGAACAGTACCAAACAGAAGAAAATTTTTACTCCGCTTATCAAATTCAAGCAGCCGATTGGCAAGCTTGGAAAGAAGGCCAATTTGGTTTGGACAATGAAGTCATGCAAAAAATTAAGAATTTGTTTACGGATTATGAGTGGATGCTGACTCAAAAAATACTCCGCCAAACCATCTTATTTCCGGAAAAACGCAACCTAGCTGTTTCGGAATATAAACGGTTAAAAACAACAATTGCCAAAAAATGGTTACAATCTGATCTGGGCGTTGTAGAATTGATTCCTAATAATAAACAGGAACAAGAAATTGCTGCTGGTTATATTGATTTGAAAGTGACGCTGGCCTATGGTGAATGGGGTTTTGATGATATTATTACATTCCGGTTACCAGCTACGATTCAACGACAATTGGAAGGTTCAAAAGTTGAATTATTAGATTGGGTCAACGAAAATCTGATGGATACTTACGTAGGTGAATAACGAATAGGAAGGATGGTCTTTTGAAATACACAATTGCTGGGATTTTATCTGTGATTATTATGTTTGGTGCGGTAATTTTTGTCTTTTTTGGTAAAAAGCCAGTTGAAGAATCTGTTCACACATCAACTGAAACAACAGTGAAATCATCCACTAAAATTTCTGAAAGTAGTACAGTTTCTTCAACTGCTACCACTGAATCAAGTACTGAAATCACGAGCGTAAGCAGTGATGAAAGTTGATAATTTTCTGTGAAAATGATACAATTATTCGGTTATAGTAACAAATGAAATCGATCACGAAAGTGAAAGATAGTGAAACATTTTGTCGGAAAATAAAAGATGAAGTGGGGAATTAATGAAGTGAGCAACTATCAGAAAAAAAGAAAAAAGCAGCTGAATTTGCCAAAGTTATTCTTAGGCGTAGTTGTCGTCGGTTTGGCCTTTGTCTTTTCGTTATCTGTCCTTTCTGATTCAGATAAAGGACAAAGCGAGTCAGTCAATCGCCAAAATGAAAACATCTCAAAAGAAGAATTTGTTGCTGAAATCACACCGTATGCACGTGAATTACAAGAATCTTACGGGGTATTACCAAGTATTATTATGGGGCAAGCAGTTTTAGAATCAAATTTTGGACAAAGTCAATTAGCATCGAAATATAACAATCTTTTTGGGATTAAAGCATATGGCAATCAACCAAAAGTCAATTTAGAAACAAAAGAGTATGTCAATGAGGTCTGGATTACGATTCAGGGTGATTTTCGAGTTTATGACAATTGGGAAGAATCCATGCGAGATCATACCAAGTTATTTGTTGATGGGGTCGATTGGGATCCAAATTTATATGAAAAAGTCTTGTTAGCCAAAAATTATAAAGAGGCTGCACAAGCGCTTCAAGATGCTGGATACGCAACGGATCCTACATACGCTGATAAGATCATTCATGTAATTGAAGAATACAATTTAAATAAATACGACCGTTAAGCATGGAGGAACGATGACAATGAGCGAAAAGTGGATTCCAGAAATTATGACGCCGCTGAAACAAGATATTGTAAAAATGCCAGAGATTATTCGGCAAGCCAGTGGCATTAAAATTTTTGGCCGTAAAATAAAATCAATTATTTTTACGACAGATATTGCGATTATCCGCAATACGGATGCACAGGCAGTGATTGCTGTATATCCTTTTACACCGCATCCAGCGATTACAAAAGGCATTATTGAAGCAGCGGATATTCCTGTCTTTTCAGGAGTCGGCGGCGGTTTAACGCAAGGCATGCGTTCTGCTTATATGAGTTTATTTGCAGAAGCACAAGGCTCAATGGGTGTCGTTTTGAATGGTCCTACACCAATTGAAACAATTAAAATGGTGGATGAAGCAATCGATATTCCTATTATCAGCACAGTAACTTCTATTCATACGCCAATTGATGAAAAACTTGCGGCTGGCGTGGATATGATTAATATCAGTGCAGGAAAAGACACTGCAGCCACCGTACGCTATTTCCGTGGCAAGTATCCAGAATTACCGATTATTGCAACAGGAGGACCAACTGAATCGAGTATCCATGAAACCATTATCGCCGGAGCGAATGCTATTACATATACGCCCCCTAGTAACGGTGAATTATTCAGCAAAAAAATGAAAAAATATCGTGAACAAGAAAAAGCAACCGATGAAGAATAAAAAAACGCTTTGGCAGCCGATCCTGCCAAAGCGTTTTTGGCTATTTAATGTTCGCTTTTACGGAACAATGGAAGAATGAACCAATTATTTGAAAATTCTAATGAAAAAAAGTTGTTAAACCATTGAAAGTTAGAGATTTTTGTACTATCCTAGAGAAACATAGAAGCTTGTATAAGGTCAAAATACGGTTGACCGTCTCTACCCAGCACCGTAAATGCTGGTCTATAAGTGAAGAAGAGCGGATAGCCCTTTTTTGCTTTGGCAAAATGGGCTTTTTTCTTTTGTTAGAACACGAATATAAATAGCACTTTGTTTTATTTCGTTCGTTTTTAACGAACCGTCCTTTCCTCAGGATGAGAACAAAGCATCTATCGAAAAATAAGTAAAGGAGTTCATATTGTGAAGGAATTAGTCGAACGTATTAAAAATGATGGCCGTGTATTAGGTGAAGGTGTTTTAAAAGTAGATAGTTTTATTACGCACCAAGTGGATCCAGAATTAATGGAGGCTATGGGTAATCGTTTTGCTGAGGTTTTCGCAGAAGCAGGCATTACCAAAGTAATTACAATTGAAGCATCAGGAATCGCTCCTGCCTTATACGCAGCGCAAAAATTAGGCGTGCCAATGATCTTCGCTCGTAAGGCAAAAAGTTTAACCATGGATGAAGAGCTCTTAACGGCTTCAGTTTATTCATTTACAAAACAAGTGACAAGTCAAATTTCCATTTCAAGAAAATTTTTATCTGATGCTGATAAAGTGTTGATTATTGATGACTTTTTAGCTAACGGACAAGCTGCTAAAGGATTGGTAGAATTATGCCAACAGGCTGGTGCAAAGGTTGAAGGAATTGGTATCGTAATTGAAAAATCATTCCAAGATGGTCGTCAGTTATTAGAAGACATGGGCTTAAATGTAGTCTCTTTAGCACGTATTGCTTCACTAAGTGAAGGAACGGTGACGTTTTTAGAGGAGGATGCATAATCTTGGAAACAAAACAATTGAATACACCACAACAGACGGAAACATCAAATGGAAAAGCCGCCGTTTTAGGATTGCAACATTTATTAGCGATGTACGCTGGGGCAGTTGCCGTACCTTTATTAATCGGAACCGGCTTGAATTTTGATTCGCAACAAATGACGTATTTGATTTCAATCGATATTTTTATGTGCGGCGTTGCGACACTTTTACAATTAACGGTGAATAAGTTTTTTGGGATTGGCTTGCCAGTCGTTTTAGGTTGTGCCATTCAAGCAGTTGCGCCTTTAATCATGATTGGTACGAACAAAGGGGTTGGTGCAATTTACGGTTCAATTATTGCTTCGGGCATTTTTGTCGTTCTTATTGCAGGATTTTTCTCAAAAATTAAACGTCTATTTCCGCCTTTAGTCACCGGCACAGTCATTACAGTTATTGGTTTGACCTTAATTCCTGTTGCTGTTGAAAAAATGGGTGGCGGCTTAGCAACGGACAAAAGTTTTGGTGATCCTAAAAACTTGCTCCTCGCATTTGTAACAATTGCCTTAATCATTGTTGTGCAAGTTTGGGGACGTGGCTTTATCAAGTCAATTGCCGTGTTAATCGGCCTAGTCGGCGGCACAATTTTAGCTGCGTTTCTGGGATTAGTGGATTTGTCTCCTGTTGGTCAAGCTACGTGGTTTCATTTTCCACAGCCATTTTATTTTGGCAAACCAACGTTTGATCTTTCTTCTATTGTGTTGATGATTATTATTTCAATTGTTAGTATGGTTGAATCAACAGGTGTTTATTTTGCCTTAGGAGACATTACAGGGAAGAAAATTGGCGAAGATGATTTACGTCGTGGGTATCATGCAGAAGGTTTAGCCGTCATTTTAGGGGGGATTTTTAATACGTTTCCTTATACAGGTTTCTCTCAAAATGTCGGGTTAGTTCAATTATCTGGGATCAAAACACGTCGACCAATTTATTTTTCTGCTTTTTTCTTAATTATTTTAGGCTTATTACCAAAAATTGGTGCGATGGCCCAAATTATCCCAGAGCCAGTTTTAGGCGGCGGAATGCTGGTTATGTTTGGAATGGTGGCTGTCCAAGGAATGCGCATGTTGTCAAAAGTTGACTACTCAAATGACAAAAATTTATTAATTATTGCCATCTCGATTGGCTTTGGTTTAGGCTTTAATATTATGCCGACGCTCTTTAATAAAGTACCAGAAACTGTTAGCATGTTTACTGGTAATGGAATTGTCATGAGCAGCATTACCGCAATTATTTTAAATCTTTTATTCAATGGTTTAAAAGAAACCTCAGAAAGTAACGAATAGTTTCAAAAAAAGTATGATAGATAAGGTCAGGTGGCTTTTCTTTCATACTTTTTTGACCTCATCATCGTTTAGAAAAATTTAATGTTTTCATCAATCTGAAGAGAAAAAGAGAAAAAAGCTTGGTTACAAAGAGACGAGTAGTAAGTTACCGCTGTTTTATCCTAAAGTATGTTAATAAATTCTGATGAGAAAACCTAATGGAAACACTGCTGGCACTTGAAGTTGAGCCTTTTTCCTTGTATCATGTAAAAAGAGCACTCTTAAAGGCTAGACTGCGACGAGAAACCGCAGAAGGATTTTAAGGATAAAACTGTGATGGAAAGTTGTGATGAACTTGGATAAACCACTATTACCTGGTCAAGTGATTGGTATCATTGGTGGCGGACATTTAGCAAAAATGATGGCCCTTAGTGCAAGAGAAATGGGGTTTCGAGTGGGTGTGCTAGATCCACAAATTGATTGTCCTGCTGCACAAGTTGCCGATTGGCAATTATTAGGAGCATATAATGATCCTGAAGCGTTAGAGAAATTGGCAAAACGTGCCCAAGTGATTACGTATGAATTTGAACATGCAGATGTTGATGCGTTAACAGCGATTCAACATTTAGCGAATATACCACAAGGAACAGACATTTTAGCGATTACGCAAGATCGCTTAATGGAAAAAAGTTTCTTGGAAGATAATAATATTGTGATTGCACCTTATGCAACGATTGTTAGTCCGACTGATATTCAAGAAGCAATTGATGGCATTGGTTATCCGTGTATCTTGAAGAATACGCGAGGGGAAGGTCGTTATGTACTACATAGTACTTCAGACTTAGCGCCATCCATGAATCTTCTGAGAGAAGGAACCTGTGTCTTGGAAGCTTGGATTCCTTACGAAAAAGAATTATCTGTTCTGATTTCTGGTAATGGTCGTGGCGAATTTGCGACATTTCCAGTTGTGGAAACAATTAAAAAAGAGCGTAAGCTACATGAAACAATTGCACCAGCCCGAATTGATGAAGAAGTCAGTGGTGAGTTGCAACGAATTGCTAAGGTGATTGCTAAAGCAGTTGGTTTAGTCGGCACCCTTTCAATTGAAATGTTTTATACAGAAACAGGCGGGATTTATGTAAATAAAATTTTACCTCGTCCAGAAGATGCTGGGAATTTTTCAATAGATGCTTGTTCTTTTAGCCAATATGATACGCATATTCGTGGTTTATGTAATTGGTCAATGCCAACGATTCAACTGTTGTCTGAAGCAGTCACGGTCAATGTGCTTGGAAATGAGGCCTATGAAACGATGGACATTATTAATGAACATCCAGATTGGCATTTCCACTATTATGGCCACAGTGAAGCAAAAGCGCAACGAGCGATGGGGCATATTACTATATTAACCAAAGAAATCGATGAAACACTGGAAGAAATTAAAGAAACAAAGATTTGGTCGTAATTATTTTTCAAAAATTGAGGAGTAAAGAGGGGATAAGGTACAATGATTGATCGTTATACAAGACCCGAAATGGGCGCAATTTGGACAGATGAGAACCGCTACAAGGCATGGCTAGAAGTTGAAATTTTGGCGGATGAAGCTTGGGCAGAACTTGGCGAAATTCCTAAAGAAGATGTACAAAAAATCCGAGAAAATGCATCATTTGATGTTGCACGTATTTTAGAAATTGAAGCAGAAACACGTCATGATGTTGTAGCTTTTACCCGTGCCGTTTCAGAAACGCTTGGTGAAGAGCGAAAATGGGTGCACTATGGGTTAACCAGCACAGATGTTGTGGATACTGCCTATGGTTATCTATTGAAACAGGCGAATGATATTTTACGGAAAGATTTACAAACATTTACGGAGATTGTCGGAGCCAAAGCCAAAGAGTATAAACATACGGTCATGATGGGAAGAACGCATGGTGTTCATGCAGAACCGACTACATTTGGTTTGAAATTAGCGTTGTGGTATTCTGAAATGAAACGCAACATTGAACGTTTTGAACATGCAGCCAAAGGTGTCGAAGCAGGTAAAATCAGTGGAGCCGTAGGTACCTTTGCCAATATTTCACCATTTGTTGAAGAATATGTTTGCGAACATTTGGGGATCCGTGCTCAAGAGATTTCGACACAAGTTTTACCACGTGATTTACATGCAGAATATGTTTCTGCCATGGCATTAATTGCGACAAGTATTGAAAAATTTGCAACAGAAATTCGTGGTCTACAAAAATCAGAAACACGTGAAGTAGAAGAATTTTTTGCAAAAGGACAAAAAGGATCTTCGGCAATGCCGCATAAACGGAATCCAATTGGTTCTGAAAATATGACTGGTTTGGCACGTGTGATTCGTGGTCATGTCATTACTGCCTTTGAAAATGTGAGTTTATGGCATGAACGAGATATTTCTCACTCGTCTGCTGAACGGATTATTATTCCCGATACGACGATTTTACTAAATTACATGTTGAATCGTTTTGGTAATATTGTCAAAAACTTAACGGTCTTCCCAGAAAATATGAAGCGTAACATGGATGCGACCTATGGACTAATTTATAGCCAACGTGTCTTGTTAAAATTGATTGACCATGGCATGACACGTGAAGAAGCGTATGATCTGGTCCAACCAAAAACAGCTTACGCATGGGATCATCAAACGGCGTTCCGTCCGTTGCTAGATGCGGATGAAAAAATTACATCTGTCTTATCAAAAGAAGAGCTAGATGATGCCTTTGATTACCATTATCATTTAAAAAATGTTGACACGATTTTTGAACGTGTTGGTTTAGGGTAACGAGAAAGCGAGAAGGAGGATGATTCTTCTCGCTTTTCTCTTATAATGTTATAAACTGAAGGATTAAAAAACAAACGTATTGTTAAATACGTTTGTTTTTTTTCTATACTTTTTTCGATTTATCCTTTATAATGTAACTTAAATAGTTACATTAACTATTTAATGCAAACAAAGGAGGAGAAGTATGGATAAACAACAGCGAGGCATTCAAGTGATTAGAATTTGGCTAGGGGTGACGATGCTAATTCATGGAGTGATGAAAGTAACGTCATTGGAAGATACTTTAGCGTTTTTTGCTAGTATTGGTTTGCCAAGTCTTTTTGTTTATGGTGTAGCAGCAATTGAATTAATTGGTGGATTATTTATGATTATTGGCTTTTTAATTCCTTTGGTATCAGTAGGATTCATAGCAGTTTTAGTCGGAGCTATTTTTTCTTTTGGTTTGGCAAGTGGTTTTAGTGGTTATGAGTACGAATTATTTTTAGCAATAACCAGTTTGGCTATTTTGGTTAGCTATGCCGATAAAAAGTATCTTACGTTAAAACTTTATTTTTAATAAATCAAAGCAATAAAGAGTTGGTCAAACCAGGTGTTATTGCGAAAAAAGCCCTAAAACAGTGATATTTAACTGTTTTAGTTTTTTTTTATCAAAAAGGTCAAAAAAAGTCAATTTATTTATTGACCTTTACTGACCAATGGAGTACAATAAATTTATAAGGTTTACAGATACCTTAACTTTTGAAGAAATCCATCAAAAGTCGGATAATAATAATTGTAAAGAATGTTAAAATAAAAAAGACAAAATAATAAACGGGAGGGATCGTTTATGAATATTGAAAAAATGACAACCACGCTTCAAGAGGCGATTGCTGAAGCTCAAAAAGTTGCGGTGACACGGCAACATCAAGAAATTGATATCGCACATTTATGGAAAATTTTTCTTCAACCAAACCATTTTGGACGTAATTTTTACACAGATGCTGGTTTAGATGTTGACGCATTTGAACGAGAAGTAGATAACGCGTTAGATGAATATCCAAGTGTGGCGGGCGGTAATGTGCAATATGGTCAAAATTTAAGTCAAAATTTGTTCCATTTATTGCAAGAAGCTGATTCACTTCGAGAAGAATTCCAAGATGAATTTTTATCAACCGAAATTGTACTTTTAGCTTTAATGAAATTGAAAAATTATCGTTTAACAAAATATTTAATGCAACAAGGCATTACGGAAAAAGAGTTAAGAAAAAATATTGAAGAGATGAGAGGAGGAGATCGTGTGACTTCTCAAAACCAGGAAGAACAATATAAAGCACTAGAAAAATACGGTGTTGACTTAGTACAACAAGTAAAAGCAGGAAAACAAGATCCAATCATTGGTCGTGACGAAGAAATTCGTGACGTTATTCGGATTTTATCAAGAAAAACTAAAAATAATCCAGTCTTAATTGGTGAACCAGGTGTTGGTAAAACAGCGATTGTTGAAGGATTAGCACAACGAATCGTTCGTAAAGATGTTCCCGAAAACTTAAAAGATAAAACCATTTTTTCTTTAGATATGGGTGCCTTAATTGCGGGAGCAAAATTCCGTGGCGAATTTGAAGAACGGTTAAAAGCTGTTTTAAAAGAAGTGAAAAAAAGTGATGGCAAAATCATTTTATTCATTGATGAAATTCATAATATCGTCGGAGCTGGTAAAACTGAAGGCAGTATGGACGCCGGGAATTTATTAAAACCGATGCTAGCACGTGGTGAATTGCATTTAATCGGTGCCACAACGCTTGATGAATATCGCCAATATATGGAAAAAGATAAAGCCTTAGAGCGTCGTTTCCAAAAAGTATTAGTCAAAGAACCAACAGTAGAAGATACAATTTCTATTTTGCGTGGCTTAAAAGAACGATTTGAAATTCACCACGGCGTGAATATTCATGACAATGCTTTAGTTGCTGCCGCTACTTTATCCGATCGCTATATTACTGATCGTTTCTTACCAGATAAAGCGATTGACTTAGTCGATGAAGCAAGCGCAACGATTCGAGTGGAAATGAATTCGATGCCAACAGAGCTCGATCAAGTAACACGTCGGTTAATGCAACTAGAAATTGAAGAAGCGGCCTTGAAAAAAGAATCGGATGATGCAAGTAAAAAACGGTTAGCCAACTTGCAAGAAGAATTAGCAGATTTGCGTGAAGAAGCCAACTCAATGAAAATGCAATGGGAAACGGAAAAAGAAGAAGTTAATGCGGTTTCCAACAAACGTGCAGAGATTGATAAAGCAAAACACGAATTAGAAGATGCTGAAAATAATTATGATTTAGAACGAGCTGCTGTTTTGCGTCATGGAACAATTCCACAATTAGAACATGAATTGAAAGAATTGGAAGAAAAGAACGCTAAAGATAACGTCAAAATGGTACAAGAATCGGTTACTGAAAACGAAATTGCGCAAGTGGTCGGTCGTTTAACCGGCATTCCTGTGACAAAATTAGTTGAAGGCGAACGAGAAAAATTAATGAAACTGAATGAAACATTACACAAACGTGTGATTGGTCAAGATGAAGCCGTCGATGCTGTTAGTGATGCGGTAATTCGTTCAAGAGCAGGATTACAAGATCCAAATCGCCCACTCGGTTCGTTCCTTTTCTTAGGACCAACTGGTGTTGGTAAAACAGAACTTGCTAAAGCCTTAGCTGAAGATTTGTTTGATTCTGAAGATCATATGGTACGGATTGACATGAGTGAATACATGGAAAAACATGCCGTGTCTCGTTTGGTTGGTGCCCCTCCAGGCTATGTTGGTTATGAAGAAGGTGGCCAGTTAACGGAAGCTGTTCGTCGAAACCCTTATACAATTGTCTTATTAGACGAAATTGAAAAAGCGCACCCAGATGTCTTTAATATCTTATTACAAGTTTTAGATGATGGTCGTTTGACAGATTCTAAAGGTCGAGTCGTTGATTTTAAAAATACAGTTTTAATTATGACAAGCAATATCGGTTCTCAGCTTTTACTGGAAGGTGTGACACCTGAAGGAACAATTCCCGAAGAAGTTGAAAATCAAGTCATGAATATTCTAAAAGGACACTTTAAACCAGAGTTCTTAAACAGAATTGATGATACCATTTTATTCACACCATTGAGCTTGGATAATGTGAAAGGAATCATTGGTAAAATGACCGCACAACTTGCTCATCGTTTAGAGCAACAAGAAATTGTGTTGGAAATCACTGATGAAGCTAAAACATGGATTGCTGAAAATGGGTATGAGCCAGCTTATGGAGCTCGTCCGTTAAAACGTTTCATTACTCGCGAAGTCGAAACACCATTAGCAAAAGAAATTGTTTCTGGTCGAGTAATGCCAAAAACAAAAGTCACGATTAGTCTATTAGACAATCAATTAGTTTTTGAAAATGAACCAATAGAAGAAGTATAAAAAAAGAACGAGCGAATTCGCTCGTTCTTTTTTATTATGACAATCGTTGCTTAATTTCTTCCAACAAGTCCTCTTCTGAAGAAACAACCCGACCATTCAATTTAATCAAACCAACTGTATAAAGGTTTAAATAATGGAATTGATTTTCAGCGACTTCGTTCAAAGCATCAAGCTTTTGGTGATTATCAGCACCTTGTTGGCGGCTGTCTGTGTAAAGGGCAACCACCGGGATTCCTTTGGCATAAGCAACACCAATTTCTGAAGCTACGCCCGCATCAATGGTTGGTCCGTCTAATAAAGCAACCAATAAGTCGCTAGCAAGGACGTTTTCTGTATCTGCTAAGGCAATCATTTTGCTATCGGCATAAGCAGATTTGTCGTTAATCGCCGCATTTTCTTGTGGTAAATAAAGATCGATTGTTTTATCCAATTGTCGAATTTGTTCGACTAAATAGGCATTATAACGTAAGTCAGCTTGCGAAAATAAAGGTCCTGCAAAATAAATTTTTGTCATTTGTCTGTCTCCAATCCAAGGGTTTAGAAATAATCACTGAAATAAGCTTCTTGGTCAGGAAAAATCCGTTCCAAAGAATTTAAAGTTTCTTTATCTGTATCAATACGTTCAATTCGATGTAAGTACGAAGGGCGTCGGTAATTCATGACTAAACAAGTTAGTGTTTGAATATCTAAGTGAACGGCGGTGCCTAGAGGTTCATCCGTAATGGTCACTTGATCATTTTCATCCCAAATTAAGCCAAAAATACCATTATTCCACTCAGCGACAGGATCTTTAACGACAAAATGGAAGGGCTTAGCTGTACTTTCAAAAGGAAAGTTTTCTAAAAAGGCTTTGACATCAACAATTCGCGCCATATAATAGGGCTCAATGCTTTCTTTAATTTGGCTGTCTTCTAAAAGAAAGGCTAATGGTTCGTTTTTATAGATATCGCCCTTGACCCAATAAACCATCGAAAAATGCGCAGTAATAAAATTCCACAAGCCATTTCGGGCTTCTTGGTTCAAGTAAAACATTTCCTTAATATGAAATACCTCATCGGCCACCCAATAGAAAAGTACTCCTAAAGGTTCTTGATTGGCACCATAATAGACAGCAGCAGTCCGTTCTTCCTCGTTTTCGAAACGCCAATATTCTTCCCAGTTGAAGGCACTACGAATGAGCGCGCCGTGATTTTGACGAGCGAATCGCGCATAGACATCAAAGACATCTGGGTGATCGACAGCTAATCGTTCAATCATTCCTGGAACTGGAACGGTTTTTGGTAATTGTGTATCCCGAATTTTAAAAGATAACTTGTCGGACATGATTTCCCAACCTTTACGTCGGTAATAAGGAATGTTGTAAGGGAAAAGATAAGAAATCCACTGTTTATCTTGGCGCATTTCTTCTAATGCCGTTTGAATCAAGTCTTTCATTAAACCGTGGTTGGCATATTCAGGATAGGTACCGACACCAGTAACGCCGCCCATTTTATATAAAGCACCATGGATATTGACTTCGCATGGATAGATAGCAATTTGTGAAATTAATTGATTTTCGTGAAACCAGCCAAATACTTTTGAAAGTTCTAAAATCGGTTGTTTTGATTTGATAAATGCGCGTTTGTTTTCAAAACCACTTTCTTCAATATCTGCTTCAGTCACTTGAAAAACATAGGAAAGAAGTTCATTAAATTGATCAATGTGTTCTTCCTCAACAGGCTTTAAGGTCAGTTGCTTTCGAAATTCTTGTTCATCCATTTTTCCATCTCCAATAAATTTACTGTTTTTAGTATACCAAATTTTTCGAAACTCTGTTAGCCTTTCGAAACCAAAAGAATAAAAGGGAAGTGCTTTAAATCTTCATCAAAAATTGGTATAATGAAAAGTGCTGATTATCCTAGACCTTTAAACATGATAATTTGATAAAAAAGGCAACTAAAATATAACAATTGATTGATGAAGCTAGCAGGGAGCTAGCTTTTCTTAAAAGAAATGAGGCAAAAAATGAACAATAAAGAAATGAAAGCAAGACAAGAGAAAATTCGTAATTTCTCGATCATTGCCCACATTGACCATGGGAAGTCAACTTTAGCCGACCGGATTTTGGAAAAAACAAATACAGTCAGCAGTCGAGAAATGCAAGATCAATTACTTGATTCAATGGATTTAGAGAGAGAACGCGGCATTACCATCAAATTGAACGCCATTGAATTAAACTATACAGCCAAAGATGGTGAAACCTATACTTTCCATTTGATTGACACACCAGGGCACGTCGATTTCACCTACGAAGTTTCTCGTAGTTTGGCAGCTTGTGAAGGGGCTGTTTTAGTTGTTGATGCGGCGCAAGGAATTGAAGCGCAAACGCTAGCAAATGTCTATTTGGCATTGGATAATGACTTAGAAATTTTACCTGTTATTAATAAAATTGATTTACCCGCTGCTGATCCAGAGCGTGTTCGGACAGAGATTGAAGACGTAATTGGAATTGATGCATCGGAAGCTGTTTTAGCAAGTGCAAAAGCAGGGATTGGGATTGAAGATATTTTAGAACAAGTGGTGGAGTATGTACCAGCTCCATCAGGGGACATTGAGGCTCCTTTAAAGGCTTTGATTTTTGACTCTATTTACGATAGTTATCGGGGGGTCGTTTTAAACATCCGTGTAATTGACGGTGTCGTTCGTCCTGGGGATAAAATCCAAATGATGAGTAACGGTAAAACGTTTGATGTAACAGAAGTCGGCGTTTTTTCACCGAAATCAATTGCTCGTGATTATTTAATGGTTGGTGATGTGGGCTATATCACCGCTAGCATTAAAACGGTTCAAGATACACGGGTTGGGGATACAGTGACTTTGGCTGACAATCCAGCAGCAGAAGCACTACCAGGCTACCGCAAAATGAATCCAATGGTTTATTGTGGCTTATATCCAATTGATACGTCGCGCTACAATGATTTACGGGAAGCATTAGAAAAATTACAATTAAATGATGCGGCGTTACAATTTGAACCGGAAACATCGCAAGCTTTAGGGTTTGGTTTCCGTTGTGGTTTCTTAGGTTTGCTGCACATGGATGTTGTTCAGGAACGTTTGGAACGAGAATTTAATTTAGAGTTAATTACAACAGCACCGTCTGTAATCTATCACGTTAATAAAACTGACGGAACAACCGTTGTTGTTGATAACCCAGCTGAATTTCCAGAACCAGTAACGATTGAATCTGTGGAAGAACCTTATGTTAAAGCGCAAATCATGGTGCCAAACGATTATGTAGGAGCAGTAATGGAATTATCACAACGTAAACGTGGCGAATTCATTACAATGGATTACTTAGACGATTATCGTGTAAACGTAGTTTATGAAATTCCGTTATCTGAAATCGTGTTTGACTTTTTCGATAAATTGAAATCAAGTACAAAAGGCTATGCATCCTTAGATTACGAAATGGCTGGCTATCGTACCAGCCGCCTAGTGAAAATGGATATTCTATTAAATGCTGAAAAAGTGGATGCGTTAAGCTTTATTGTTCACCGAGATTTCGCATTTGAGCGTGGAAAAGCGATTGTTGAGAAACTGAAAAAACTAATTCCACGTCAACAGTTTGAAGTCCCAGTTCAAGCGGCGATTGGTCAAAAAATTGTGGCTCGTTCAGATATTAAAGCCTTACGCAAAAACGTACTGGCTAAATGCTATGGTGGCGATGTTTCTCGTAAACGTAAATTGTTAGAGAAACAAAAAGAAGGGAAGAAACGGATGAAACAAATTGGATCCGTGGAAGTTCCTCAAGAAGCCTTTATGGCGGTTCTGAAAATGGATGAAGATGATCAGAAAAAATAAGAATAATATGTGTATTGATTGAAATGTAACTATTGTCTAAGATGATATTTTTTAGCATAGTGTGATTATTTGTGGATTGAGCAAAAAAATTATTATCTTGGAAGGATTATAGACCTATTAAAAAAATACTAAAGTAGGAGGATAGACTTATAAAGTTTATCCTCCTATTTAATTTAGTATTAAAAAAAGATTTTGTGTGAGGTTTTATAGGAATATTTGACTTACATTATAGTTCATATTTAAACGTATATTTCATGATATAATGTATTTTGTAAAGTAAGAGAAGAAAGTAAAAGAGAGTCATTACGTTTGTCTGTTATTATGTGAAAAAATTATTTGAGGAGATTAAATTTCATGATTAATCAGAAACAAAAAAAGTTTGAATTAGTTATTAGTTCAGAAAATGTAATATCTACTGATGAAAGATTTACAATGAATAATTTATATATAGGTGATAATTATAAACCATTGGATGTATATTTTCAAAAAGCGAATGGCAAAAAAATTATCCGTAAACGTGAGAAAAAGGAGCGAAATAGCTCCAATCAAACGTTACCTCGAATTGCTTGTCAGGTGTTTGAAAGTCAGTTAACAAGGCTATCTACAGATGAAAAAGAAAGTTTTCCGATTTGCCAGTATAAATGGGATTCTGAAATAATTCGTGGTATTTTTCCGAGTGTTGATGTATTTAAGCAACATCGAAATTCCATTGAATATTTGATTTATAATGTTTCTGAAGAAAAAAAGTTTGTTTTTTATTCTTGGAATATTTTTTCTACTATTTTATTCGTTCAGGAATGTTTAAAACGTTTTGGTAAGAAGGATGATAAATTTGTGCTCATATATCAAGAAAAAGAACAAATAGAAAATGAACAACAGATAGAATCTATTGAAGTAAAGCAAAAATCTAAAGATTATCATAGCTCATATTCAAATGCTCTAATTGAATCAAAAAATGTGATTTTTCGTGGTGCACCAGGGACAGGTAAATCATATCTTGCTAAAGAAATTGCTACAGATATTATAAGTAATGGTTATTTTTGTGATTATACGTTATTGAACGATGAGCAAAAAAAGCAAATTGAATTTGTTCAATTCCATCCAAGTTATGATTATTCTGATTTTGTTGAAGGATTACGTCCTAAACCAAACGAAGATGGTTCAATGAATTTTCAGTTGGAAGATGGAATTTTTACTAAGTTTATAAAAAAAGCGCAAAAAAACTTTAATAACTCAAAGAAAAATATAGAGTTAATTGCAAAACAAGCATCAGCTTTGGAACTTCTGAATGATTATCTGTCAGATATTGAATTTGGTATAGAGGAATTAAACACTACTCGTGGGACTAAATTTTATATCATGAATGTTAATGAAACGCATATTCAGATTTCTATTCCAGATAATCCAACAGTTAAGTCCCTAAAACTCAATAAAAATGAATTACTTGAAATGCTTGAATCAGGGAAAAATTTTAATAAGGTTAGAGATGTTACTGCTTTTTTCAATAAACAGAATGGAACGCAGGGGTACTCTTACGATTTGGCAATATTTAGGGATTTAAAGGCAAGAAATTTTAAAGCAAAAAAAGTAGTTGTCGAACACGAGGAACTAAAACCTTTTATCTTTATCATTGATGAAATTAATCGAGGAGAGGTCTCTAAAATCTTTGGTGAGCTTTTCTTTGCGATCGATCCTGGTTATAGAGGAAGTGTGGGAGAAGTTGCGACCCAATATGCAAATCTACATGAGAATCCGGATGAAAAATTTTCAATTCCTGATAATGTATATATTATAGGAACTATGAATGATATCGATCGCTCGGTTGATACCTTTGATTTTGCTATGCGTCGTCGCTTTCGTTTTATTGAAATTAGAGCAGAAGATAGATTAGAAATGTTGGAAAGTTTAGGTGAAGAACTTAAGAAAGAATCCATTAAGCGGATGGAATCACTGAATACTGCAATTTCTGAAGTAGCTGAACTAAATGAAAATTATTACATTGGAGCATCATATTTCTTGAAAATCAAAAAAATAAGCTTTGATCAATTATGGACAGACTATTTATCACCATTACTTCAAGACTATATTCGTGGGATATATGATGAAGAACGTATCTTGAAAAAATTTGCGCAAGCGTATGGATACTTGTCAACGATAGGTGATAAAAATGAACATATTGACAGTTAAAGATAATACAATGAATCTGAAAGAAGACTTTGCACCTGTAAAGAATATTGTGAATCTAATTGCTGATAAAACATTGGAACAACTTGAAAAAGAAGGAGTATTTATATTTCCTGAATTATTGAAAGAAGCAACAGACATCACAGAGGATCAGATGGTACTACGGAGTATCAATGATTACTACGCTATGACTAATGTAATGGGTTTTTTAGGATATGGAAATGAGAGATTAGTTATTGAGTCTCGTTTTAATTCTAATCAGCAAGATTACTTCATACAATATATGCTTGAAAAAGTACTGGATTTTCCTAATGTATTAAAACTTAGCACAAATGTAAATAAAGAGAAACGTTTGCTGAATTTATTATTATACTTATTTCCATATTATTTAAAAAAAGCAATGAGGAAAGGTACTTTCAAAAAATATACTTGTAACGAATACAATGATGACCATATTAAAGGAACAATTAATATTTCACGACATATTAAGAAAAATACACCATTTATTGGGAATATTTCATATAAACAGCGTGAATTTTCTTATGATAACTACGTGATGGAACTACTCCGACATACAATTGAGTTTATTAAACGTAAGCCTTATGGAAATATGCTACTTAGAAAGGTAAAAGACGAGGTGAGTTCTGTTGTTGCAGCAACTGGAAAGTATACTATACAAGACAAGAGAAAGATTATCCAACAGAACAAGAAAAAACCAATAATTCATGCATATTATCATGAGTATCGAGCTTTACAAAGACTGTGTATCTTGATTTTACAAGAAGAGAGACATGAACTTGGGTCTGGAATGAGCCAAGTTCATGGAGTCCTTTTCGACGGTGCTTGGCTATGGGAAGAGTATGTAAATTCCTTGATTCATACTGATTTTTATCATCCTATGAATAAAGGTGGTCAGGGAGCTCAACGACTATTTTCGTCTAACTCCAGGAAGATTGGTTTGATTTATCCAGATTTTATTAGCAAAAATTCTGCTAATAGAGTAATTGCTGATGCCAAATATAAACCAAGAGGGAATATTGGAAATAAGGATTATTTACAAGTTCTTGCGTATATGTTTAGATTTGAGGCAAGAAAAGGCTTTTACTTATATCCAGATGAAAGCAAAGAAAATAATGTTCAGCTAAAAATGAATCAGGGAATAACATATGAGAAAAATGTTTTTCCGCGAGAAGATATCAAAATTATCAAATGTGGACTAACTATTCCAAATGATGTGGAGTCTTATAAGGAGTTTGTTATTAAAATCAATAAAAATGAAAAGATATTTATTGAAAAGTTAACAAAATAATATATAATAATTCTTTACTTATCTAAAATAAGCTTGGTTAAGTGAAAATGTTTGTTGTAATATAAGTCATGAAGATAATCAGAAACAACCATAAATTTATTCTTTTTTATTGAAAGTGGGACATTAGTCATTTCGACTTGAGCCGACTCCAAAAAGTTAGACCTAGAAATCTAACTTTTGGGGGTCGGCTCAACTTTATATCCCACTTTTTAACTCTTAAGATAATCAGTTTGAACAAAAGAAGACTTTTAAGAAAAGCCTTTTTATTTTTTTGATCTAAACATTTATTCTTTAATCAGCTATTATTTTAGTAAAAAATAGATTAATTTACTAAAATAATATATAATAAAGGTAAAACTAGGAGGGAAGCATATGACGTGTATTTCATTATCGATTTTAAATCAAGAACAAGAAGTTAGAAAAGCTAAGATAGATGATTCAGATTCTTTGAAAGAGTTAACTATTACAGGAAAAGATTTTGTTTGTTTAGCTGCTCGGGATTGTCAATTACAAGACGGCGATGTGATTCAAGTTTGTTTAGATACGCCCAATACTTATTTAATGGTGAAGTTAGATGCTACGCTTGACAGCAGTTTGATTTATGTCCCAGAACAAAAATGGACGTTTCCAATCACAAAAAATGAAAACGCTATCGAAGCGCGAGCAGCGTATCGTTTTGAAACCAAGAAACCTTATATAAGTGTGCGTGTTGCCACTAAAGAAGAAATTAAGAGTTATCGTAATTGGGCGTTAAATCCACATGATTTACAACATTTTACTGGTGCGTATCCTCATGCATCTGCCAACGTGGAAACGCGAAATGATGCCACTTTTTTTGCTTGCAATGCGATTGACGGTACCTTTGCTAATCTTTATCATGGGCCGTATCCTTATCAATCATGGGGGATTAATCAGCAATTAGATGCCGCATTAAAAATTGAATTTGGGCGTGAAGTCTTGTTGGATAAAGTGATCTTAACATTACGAGCGGACTTTCCCCATGATAATTATTGGCAACAAGTGACTTTAAAATTTTCCGACGGTACACATGAAGTTTTTAAAACTGTTAAGACTGAGCAACGCCAGAGCTTTACCTTTGCGAAACGGGCAGCGGAGTGGGTGATACTAACAGAGTTAATTCAAGCAGATGAACCATCACCATTTCCAGCATTAACACAAATTGAATTATTTGGTCAAAACAAATAAAAAATAAGGACGGTTCCTTTATAGGAGCGGTCCTTATTTTTTATTTCTGGCGTGGGCTAGTTGTCGATTGGCGGACAACCAATTCTGTGTTTAACAGGACTCTACGAGGAATGCTAGGCATTTGAATTCGTTTGTGCAATAAATTAATGCCTGTCTCGCCCATCTCTTCAGTAAAGGCATGGACAGAGGATAGCGGTGGTGAGACATATTGAGAAATAGAGATATCATTGATCCCCATGACACTAATTTCTTCAGGAACCTTTATACCGTGTGCGGCTAACGTATGTATCACACCGATTGCAAAGGCGTCATTATAAGCAAGAATCGCAGTAGGTAAATCATTTCCCCATTTCTCTAACGCTTCTTCTGTCAATTGTTCCCCCGTTTTGACATCCAACATGCCATTTTCTTTTAAGATAAAATAATCTTCGTTAAACAAGTGATAATGCTGCATAATGTCAAGATAAGCATTGGTTGTCGGCGTTTTATAGCGACGGAAACCATACATGTTTTCGCTTTCTTCGGCACCAATAAAGGCAATTTTTTCGTGGCCCAATTCCAAAAGATGGGTTAAGGCAATCTCGGTTGCTTGATAAAAATCAGTATTTACAGAATCAAATTCTTCCAGTGGGAAATTACTGCCAATTACACAAAGGTTTGGATGCAGTTGCTGCAACTCTTGTAACGTCTTTTGAGTGAATTTGCCAATTGCCAAAATGCCATCAATCCCTTGAAGGTTATGTTGTTCCAATTGAGAAACTTTTAGAATATTGTAACCTAACTCTTCGGCCCGTTTTTCAGCGCCTAAACGAATCGACATATAGTAAATATCCGTTAGTTCTTCGTCATCTGAACGCCACTGAACGACGGCAATCGAAGGCTCTTGCGGAGCTGTTTGTACGGAAAGGTTAGGTGTCAGTTGCTCCTGCTGTTTGTTTTTATTTTTAGTTTTATATTTCGTATAATTCAGGGTTTCTGCTGCTTCAAAAATTTTTCGCTTGGTTTCCTCTGTAACGGATAAGTTTGGATCATAGTTCAGAACTCGCGATACAGTTGAAATTGAAACATTCGCGACTTTTGCGATATCTGTGATAGTTGCCATTCTAAATGCCTCCTTTTCAAGTACTATTATAGCATATAGTATATTTCTTTTTAGTAAAAAAAAGCAAGAAAAAGCTTTTTTTACTTTTTTTTAGCAAAAACTATTGATTTTTTGACTAAAAAAATATACTATAAAGTCAAAGAAAGCGCTTTAATTCGATGGAGAAGGTGGTTTAGTGAAAAGATTTTCATTTTTTTTACTAATTTTAGTTGCTTTAACAGGTTGTAAATCCGGTGAAAAAGAATTTGATGAAGAATCTCTTCAAAATCTAAAGGAAACGGCACAGTCTTATTCAGAAACAGAATTACAAAATGGTGACGTTCGTTTAAATGAATATATTTCTTTGAAAGGGGAGATTGTTGAGAGTGACAGTCGTTCCAGTTTAATAAAAAAAGGTGATCGTTTTATTTTGAAAAGTGGTTCTAGTAAATATCAAGTTTTTAATGAGCAAAAGAAAAAATTGAAGATTGGTGACGAAGTGACAGTTTACGGAGAATATTACGGCTTTTTGAAAGGGACATTAATTGAAAGTGAGGAGAATCATGATTCAGCCACGAATTAGACAGAATCCTTTTGAAACATACGAAGAAGTTGCAGAAGGATTTGAAGATTTATTAGCGCCACTGGAATTGTTTTTTGATCGAGAGTATCAAGGTCATCTGGATTTAGGGACACACGGAACGGTTTATTCTAAAGGGACACGTGATGCGGAGGCATTTTTACGACCATTATGGGGACTAGGTCCTTATGTAACGCAAAATGAAAGTGAGTATTTGAATGACTTTCTAACGGGAATTATCGAAGGAACCGATCCTGAGAGTTCATCTTATTGGGGAAAAACAAAAGATTATGATCAATTGATTGTTGAGATGGCAGCATTAAGTACATTTCTTTTGTTAAACAAAGAAAAAACGTGGGACCAATTAACAAAAGAACAGCAAAACAATTTACACAGTTGGCTGATACAAGCCAATGAAAACATTATTCCGCCAAATAATTGGCATTTCTTTAGAGTGTTGCTGAATTTAGCGATGAAACATTGTGAAATGCCGTATTCAAAAGAACAGATCGCTGTTGATTTGGCTGTAATTGATCGTTTTTATGTCGGTAATGGTTGGTATTATGACGGAGTCGAGACACAAGTTGATTATTATGTTTCTTTCGCTATTCATTATTATAGTTTATTGTATTGTCGTTTTGCCCCGGAAGATACCGCAAGAGTGGCTATTATGAAGGAACGAGCAACTTTGTTCGCGCAAGAGTTTAAATATTGGTTTACTCAGCCAGGAGAAGCGATTCCCTTTGGACGTAGCTTAACGTATCGTTTTGCTCAAGTGTCATTTTTTAGTGCCTTAGTTTTTGCAGATGTTGAAGCATTGCCGTGGGGTGAGATCAAAGGTCTAATCAGCCGACATCTTCATCAATGGATGAACAAAGATATTTTTACAACAGATGGATTATTGTCGGTAGGTTATGATTATCAAAATATGGTCTTTGCCGAAGGCTATAATGGTCCTGGTTCACCTTATTGGGCCTTTAAAGCATTCATTTTGTTAGCGGTTCCAAAAGATCATCCTTATTGGCAAGCAGAAACACAGCCTATTAGCTTTCCAGAAAAACACTTACCTTCACCAGAAAGTCGGAACTACTATCAAGTAAATGATGCAGGGACACATGGTTTAATGTTTCCAGCGGGACAATTTATTAATTATCAAGCTCATGCGCATGATAAATATAGTAAATTTGTTTATTCTTCCCATTTTGGTTTCAGTACTATAAAGAGTGATTATTGGTATTACGAAGGTGCTTATGATAATTGCTTGGCTTTAGCTGAAGACGACCACTATTTCCGCACGAAAGGATTAGATGATCAGTGCGAAATTCTTGATGATCGTATCATTCATCAATGGCATCCTTGGTCCGATGTAGCAATCAAAACGACAATTGTACCATTAGAAGGCCAGCATTTACGGATCCACGAAATTGAGACACAACGTGCATTAGTGGCTTATGAAGGTGGCTTCTCAATCCCGCTCTTCGATGAAAAGGTCACTTGCGTTTCTGATCAAATGGCTGAGGTAAAAAATGCAAAAGGTGTGTCAAAAGTAGAAAATATCAACGGCTTTTCTGAAGCTGCGATTATTCGAACAGAACCGAATACAAATTTACTTTATCCATTAACGGAGTTGCCATATTTGAAAGCAAACTTGTCGAAAGGGAAACATCTTTTAATTTCATTGGTGACAGGCGTACTACCGAATGAACAAATTGAGCCAGTTAAAGTTAGGTTAAAAGAAAATCAGCTTTTAGTTGAAGAAAAAGTTGTAATTTTGGGGAATTAGGGGGAGAAATACACAATGACAGAAAATGGACAGATTGAGTGGTTGCCGAAGCAAATCAGTTTTGCTTTAAACAAAGTTCGAGGAAATTTAGAGACATTTAAAGAATTAGTTCCACCCGCGGCAAGTTTAAATCAAATTTATTATCCTGAAGAAAATATTGACTGGACGGCCAGCTTTTGGCCAGGAATGTTATTTTTAGCAAAGGAATTAACAAATTCAACAGAGTTCGATGAAGTGATTACCACACAGATGGCTTCTTTTCAACATCGCTTGGATGAACAAATTGAGCTGGAAACACATGATATAGGCTTTTTGTATATTTTAACAGCCATTGCAGATTATCAAGTCAATGGTCATGAGGCCTCAAAAGAAATGGCCTTGCAAGCTGCGGACTTATTAATGAAACGTTATTCACCAAAAGCCAAGATTATTCAAGCTTGGGGGAATTTAGACGATCCAGAGCAACGAGGTAGAATGATTATTGATTGTTTAATGAACTTACCATTATTATACTTTGCAGCAAAAATGACTGGCAAGCAAGAGTATTATGAAGCTGCCTACAATCATGCGAAACAAACACAAAAATATATTGTGCGAGAAAATCACACCACGTTCCATACGTATTATTTTGATACGGAAACAGGCGAAGCTTTATACGGTAAGACGCAGCAAGGATACTCAGATGATTCTTGTTGGGCTCGCGGCCAAGCCTGGGGAATTTACGGCTTTACGTTAAGTTATTTATATACAGGAGATAGTAGTTTTCTGGAAACAGCAAAAAATGTTGCTGATTACTTTATTCAAGAATTACCAGAAGACAAAATCTGTTACTGGGATTTAATTTTCAATGAAGGGAGTGAAGAAGAACGTGATAGCTCATCTGCTGCAATTGCTGCATGTGGCTTACTAGAATTATCTCGTCAGCTTCCATTAAATGATGAAAAACATGGCTATTATGAAAAGGTTGCGCTAGAACTATTACAAGCATTAGAGGAAAAGTATACAACGGTTTTACGACCAGAGTCGAACGGCCTATTGCTTCATGGTGTCTATGATAAAAAAACAAATACAGGAGTCGATGAATGCATGATTTGGGGCGACTACTTTTATTTGGAAGCGTTAACTCGTTTAGCGAAAAGCTGGTATTCTTTTTGGTAATTCATGGAGGAAAACTCCTAAAAAATAATAAATAGCGGAGGTAGTACAAATGAAATTTTGGAAAAAAGGCTTAACAGCGGCAGCGTTGTTAGCGGTGGCGGCAGTAACTTTAACAGTATGTGGTGGTTCAAGTGAAAAGAAAGCAACTGAAAAGAGTGAAGATGGCAAAACAAAATTAACAGTAACTACTTGGAATTATGACACGACCCCAGAATTTGAGAAATTATTCAGAGCTTTTGAAGCGGAAAATCCTGATATCACTATTGAACCGGTGGACATTGCTTCAGATGATTATGACACAAAAGTAACAACGATGCTTTCATCAGGAGATACGACGGATATTTTAACCATGAAAAACTTACTTTCATATTCTAATTACGCGCTACGCAATCAATTGGTGGATTTAACCGATCACGTTAAAGATTTAGATATCGCACCTGCCAAAGCAAGTTACGAGATGTATGAAATCGATGGTAAAACCTATGCTCAGCCTTATCGTACAGATTTCTGGGTATTGTATTACAATAAAAAAATGTTTGATGAAGCCGGAATTGCCTATCCCGATAACTTGACTTGGGACGAATATGAAGCATTAGCGAAAAAATTATCTAAACCAGAAGAACAAGTATATGGTGCCTATCAACATACTTGGCGCTCAACCGTTCAAGCGATTGCTGCTGCTCAAAACAATGCCAATTTGATTGAACCAAAATACAATTATATGGAAACTTATTATGATCGCGCATTGAGAATGCAAAAAGATCAATCACAAATGGATTTTGGAACAGCAAAATCAACAAAAGTAACGTATCAATCACAATTTGAAAATTCAAAAGCGGCGATGATGTACATGGGTAGCTGGTACATGGGGACTTTATTAACCAACATTGATGATGGCAAAACAAATGTCGAATGGGGGATTGCCGAAATACCACAACAAGAAAAAGGCAAAGCAACTACCTTTGGCTCACCGACAAGTTTTGCAATTAATAAAAACAGTAAAAAACAAAAAGCTGCTCAAAAATTCTTAGACTTTGCTTCAGGTAAAGAAGGTGCAAAACTTTTAGCAGAAGTAGGAGTGGTTCCTTCTTATAAAACAGATGAAATTGACAAAATCTACTTTGCAAGAAAAGGAATGCCTTCAGATGAAGTCTCACAAAAAGCCTTTAACCCAGATACAATTAATTTAGAATTCCCATCTGATAAAAACGGTGCCGCAATTGATAAAGTATTACAAGAAGAACATGATTTAATTATGGTCGGCGACGAAAAACCAAAAGATGGTATTGCTAACATGGAAAAACGTGTCAAAGCAGAGATAGACTAACTATTATTTCCTGCAAAAACACAAAAGATTGATGAAAAAAATAAGCTGAAATGAGTAACCTACAATGAATTTCAGCTTATTTTTTTAAATAAAGAATGTAGCTTGAGTTTGGAAGGAGGGCCTGTTAAGTTCACTTAACAGAATACAATTATGGAAATTACTTCAAAAACAAAAACAGCAAATAAATTGAGACGAAAAAATACGTGGACTGCGTTATCTTTTATCGCACCAAACTTTATTGGCTTTTTCCTCTTCACTTTAATCCCGGTTATCTGTTCACTGATTTTAGCTTTTATGAGTTGGGATTCTTTTTCAACTCCTGAATTTGTCGGAATGAAAAATTTCACCAAAATGATTCATGATGATACGTTTTGGATTTCGTTAAAACAAACGTTTATCTATACGATTGGTGTTGTTCCGTTAACATTGATTTGCTCATTAGGACTAGCAATTTTGTTGAATCGTAAAATTAGAGGGATGAAATTTTTTAGAACGGCTTTTTTCTTTCCTTATGTAACGTCATTAGTTGCGATTGCGGTCGTTTGGAATATGCTATTTCATCCAACGATGGGACCAATTAATCAATTTTTGAAATTATTTATTGAAAATCCTCCTGGCTGGACATCTAGTTCTACTTGGGCTTTACCAGCAATTATCATCGTTAGTGTGTGGCGCTTTATGGGGTATTATATGATTTTGTATTTAGCTGGTTTACAAAGTGTGCCAAGAGAATTATATGAAGCAGCGTCAATGGATGGCGCGGGTAAATGGAATCAATTTTTAAATGTTACCTTACCTTCACTACGACCAACGACCTTTTTCGTGACTATCATGCTTGTAATTAACTGTTTCAAAGTGTTTGACTTAGTTCAAGTTATGACTGGTGGTGGACCAGGACGTGCAACGAATGTGTTAGTTTACGAAATTTACAATGAAGCCTTTGTCAAATTTAATTTTGGTTATGCATCAGCCATTGCGATGGTCTTATTCATCATCGTTCTAGCGATTACTGTGGCTCAATTTAAATGGAATCAACATCAAGAGAAAGTTTAGGAGGAGAAAAGATGGAAGCAACTTTTTCAAAAAAAGAAAATACTCGAAAAGCAAAAACGAAAAAAGCAGAAAAAGTCACACCTGGTGGGATCCTTGTAATCATTCTCTTAACTTTACTTGCGTTAATTACTTTGGTGCCTTTCATTTGGATGGTTTCAGCATCATTTAAAACAAACAATGAAGTTTTCACCATTCCAATTCAATGGATTCCTAAAAGTTGGCATCCAGAAAACTATTCCGTTATTTGGGAACGCATTCCGTTGTTAACTTTCTTTAAAAATACGTTATTTTTAAGTATTGTGATTACGATTATTCAACTATTTACTTCAAGTTTTGCAGCATATGGCTTTTCAAAAATGAATTTTAGAGGAAGAGATACACTTTTTATTACGTACATCGCAACAATTGCTATTCCTTGGCAATCGTATATGATTCCACAATTTATTATGATGCGTCAATTAGGTTTGACTGACACGTTATGGTCACTTGTTTTATTACAAGCATTTAATGCATTTGGGGTCTTTTTACTGAAACAATATTACAGCAGTATTCCAGATTCACTATGTGAAAGCGCGCGGATTGATGGGTTAAGTGAGTGGGGAATTTATTGGAAAATTATTTTACCATTAACTAAACCAGCTTTAGCTAGTCTCACGATTATTACTTTTGTGAATACATGGAATGACTATATGGGACCTTTCATTTATTTATCTTCTACTGAGAATAAAACAATTCAGTTAGGTTTGAAAATGTTCGTCGGTTTATTTGATGCTGAATATGCCTTAATCATGGCCGCATCAGTGGTTTCTATTTTACCAGTAGGGATTGTCTTTTTAGCAATGCAAAAATACTTTGTTGAAGGTATTGCTACATCTGGAATGAAGAATTAGGAGGAAGTTTGAATGTTTACTAAGCAAACCTTTGATAATAATATCTATATGAAAATTTTTCGCTGGCTTTACATTTTATTTATCGGTAATCTAGGGCTTCTCTTAGTGAACATTCCTTTTTTCATAGCGGTGATTAGCTTAGACATTGATCCACGAAACCTCCCACTTTTTGTAGTAACGTTGCTGCCGATGGGGGCAGGGATGATTGCACTTTTAGGCTTAATCGATACTTTTAAAGAAGAAAAGGAGCTGGATCCATTTAAAACTTTTTTCCAAAAGTTTCGTCAGTTTGGGTTAAGAGGCTTTCTTATCAGCTTGCTAGGCTTAGGAAGTAGCATCATCAGTGTGACAGATATATTCTTTTTTGCCAAAACAACGATTGGTAAATGGTTTATTCCATTGATGGTCCTTCTGCTAATTTTTGGGTTAGCTATTATGCTGAATGCTTGGTATTTTCAAGTACGAAACCCGCAAGCTTCTTTTAAAGATGTGTTTCGGATTTCTGTTTACTATGGACTGCGGAAATGGTATGTCAGCTGTCTAAATGTTTTTTTACTATTCTCAATGTTTGCAATGATGTTTTTGAAGCCACAGTTTGGGTTTGTTGTAACCCCTGTCCTTTTCCTAGGGATTATTTATTTAAATACTGGGAAATTGCATGAAAAGCAAAAAAAGAATAAATAATTTTTACATAATAAGTAATCTCGATTTTCAGGAAAATGAATGAAGGTGGGGTTGCTTATTTTGTTCTTGCCTTGTTTATTAAAGTGGAGGGAGCGAACGAATGAAGAAAAAAATAATTATTTTAAGTAGCTTTTTGATAGGTGCTATTTTTGTGCTCGTTATTTTTACTACCAGCCAGCAAAGTATGATTAATAACGAAGCAATCCAAGTCGAAGAATTAATTGTTTATGGCGATAAAAATATGAATCGTGTAGCGAAGCAATTCTCTGATCAGAATAATTTAACTTCGTTTGGGAAAAATTTCTGGCGCAAAACGTATAACGGAAAATCACCCACTCAGGAACTACTGAAGGTTGCAACGGAGGATTTAGTACAACATAAAATGATTAAACAGCTGGCAACGGAGTTAGAAATAGCCCACTCACAAACATTTGGGCAAGAAAAAAAAGAATGGCAAGACCAAAAGAGCAGTTTAACGCTCTGGCAATTTCTAGATGCAAAAGATCAACAATTACAGGACCAAATAAAAGAGAAATTAATGGAGAAAGAAAAGCCAACGCAAAAAGAATTGCGGCAGGCCTTTGAGCAATTGGATGATAAATATAAAAAGACCGATTACTTTGTTGAAGCAATTGAAATTCCAACTTTTTCAGGTAAGCAAGCAGAATTAGAAAAAATAGCCGAAGCAATCTCTCCGAATCTATCTTATGAGGAGACATTATTGGAGTGGCAAAATAAATTACCTAATCTTGTTATTGAATCGTATCAATTGAAGAGTGCAGAAATCCAAAAAGAGGATATTTATTCGTTGTCTGTTGGGGAGATTCTTAGTGAAAAAGCTGTTGGTACCGTGGTGAAAGGATACCACGAAAACCAATACTTTTATATTTTTAATAAGGAAGGAGGGCAACTTTTACAGTTTGAAGAAGCACCACAATTTGGCAAAAATGCCTATATCAACACATGCTACAAAGAGAAATTAGCTACGTATCAACAAGCAACCAAAGTAGACTTGTTGGAGAAAGACAGAGAAAAGTTTTTTCAAAATTATCAAAATAAAAACAGTTAAGGAGCAGAAAATGAGAAAAAAAGCGTATTTTAAAAGTGTAACCATCTTCCTTTCTATTTTGCTTGTTTTTTCCCAGCTTCAATTATTTAGTCTTCCTGCTTATGGGGAAACAGTGAGTGATCAACCGTTACTTTTTCGTTCAGTAGGTGTCGCTCAAAATGGAACGACCTACTATGTGGATGGGGAAGGAGGAAATAATGCCAATGATGGGCAGTCTCCAGCCAGTGCTTGGCGTGATTTTGAAAAAGTGAATCAGACGGAGTTTCAGCCAGGCGACCATCTTCTGCTGAATGCGCAAAGTACCTGGAATAACCAATTGTTGCATCCAAAAGGGAATGGGACAGCGGCACAAAAGATTGTCATTGATTTTTATGATACGAATGACAAAGGAGAAACCATTTTTGAAACAACACGGCGTCCGATTATTAACGGTGGTGGCACCTACAGCACAGGGACTTTCAAACGTGCAATCTCAGGGGCCGTGCAGTTAGTGAACCAAGAATATTGGGATATTTCAAATTTAGAAGTGACAAATACACCAGAGCTAGATAATCTCGAAGGCTATAAGAAACCAGGAGATGCTCAAAGAGCGGGGATATTAGTACTAGGATATGAACAAAATCGAACGTTCAATAGTGTCACGATAAGGAATAACTATGTTCATGATGTTCAAACAGAATATTATTTGAATCTAAGTGGGAATACTGCAACCAAACGATTAAAAGCGGTAGGTGGAATTATTGTTTTAGGAAGTTGGTTTGATGAGAATGGCAATGTAGTAACGGCAGCCAATGATCATCGAACAACGACTGGATTTAATGATATTTTGATTGAAAATAATGTGATTCAACGAGTGGGACTTGAAGGAATTCGAACAAAAGCTGATTCAGATACCTCAAGAGGCAACACTTTCTACAAAACGTTTTCTAATATTACGATTCGTAATAACTATTTAGAAGATATTGCTGGCGACGGGATTGTCTTGTCAGAAGCCAAAAGTGGCGGAGTCGTCGAAGGAAATGTTGCTGTCCGAATGTGCAATGCTGATTATGGTACACAAAATTACGCGGGCGTTTGGGCAATGTCTGTAGATGACGGACTGTTCCAATATAACGAAGTATACGGAATCAAATATGGATTTAACGATGCTGAAGCTTATGATGTGGACATGCAGTCAAACAATGTTATTTATCAATATAACTATTCACATCATAATACTGGCGGCTTTTTATTGCTTATGTCTGATCAAAAAAATTCGGTTATTCGGTACAATATCTCAGCTAATGACGGCGGTGGTAACCGAGGAACAGGTAAAGACAATCCAGGCGGAGCTGGTGGCTACAATTATAAAGAACAAAGCATTTTCCATTATTGGGTGAAAAATGATGGAGCGGCAATGCCAACTATCCACAATAATACGATTTATGTTGGCGACGGCATTTCAACATCATTATTTGGTGAAGGAAATAGTTCTGACAACAGTGGTACAGTAGCCAATTTTTACAATAATATTTTATACAAAGAAGGTACCGGACAATTAAAATTCTTATCTAATTATCCAACAAATGGGACACAACCAATTGAACGTAAAATGGTCGATAATCCAGAAAAATATTTCAAAAATAATGTTATTTGGCCAAAAGAAATTGCTACAGAAAAAAGTGGTGCAACTGTTGAAAAATTAGTATCAAGTGGAAACATTTTTGAAAAACCACAATTAGAAATCACAGATAACCCTGAAAAAGTGAAAGAGTTGGCAGAGCAAGAATTTACGACATTGAAACCAACAAAAGATAATGTGGTTGAATTTACTTCTAAAGAACGCTTACGTCAGCGAGCACAAATGTTCCAGTTAAAAGAAACCTCTCCAGCGATTGGTAAAGGCTTGTCGGAAGTGAACAGTGCGGCCGAAGACTTCTTTGGAAATAGCTTGAAAAATAAAGTTTTAGATATTGGTGCGCAACAAGCATCCACAATTGAAAAAAGTATTCGTTATCAAAATCAAGTGTTAGAAATTAGTTCGGCAACAGGTGTGTATCCTAATTTGCCAGAGCAAGTTGAATTAACGTACGAAGAAGTCGTTAATGAAGAAGTGGTTGCGACAGGCAAAAAAGAATTTAAGTTACAATGGGAAGCAATCCCTCAAGAAAAAATTAATACAGCAGGCACAGTTGAAGTTGCAGCAACAGTTATCGGCTTACCGATAGATGCTGTCAAAGTAACAGCCAAGGTCTCTTTTGAGGGTGAACTTGGTGAAGGAAAAGACACCGTTAAACTAAAAACAGCTCAAACTGCCTATGTTCAAAAGAGTGATGGTAACCGAGCATACTCTGCTATAGCAGGCGGTACCGCTGCCATTAGTTCAGGAGACGCCTATAAATATCCTTATGGAGTAAACTATACGGGCAATTACGCATTAAAATTAAAAAATGCTAGTTCTGCGGGGTATAATCGCCGGATTTACGTTGAAATTGATACACAAGAATTGAAGAACTATCAATCACTAAAAAGTGCCAATTTAGAACTAAATGTGATGCGTTATGATGCGTGGAATGGTGCTGGAAATACAAATGATGAACGTTTGAAAAATACGCAGTTCCAAGTAGATGTTTATGGAACAGATACTAATTGGATGAGTAACACCATTACTTGGAACAATGGTCCAAATAATTTAAATGTACCAAATGAAGAATTTATTGCTCGACAATCGTTTACAAATAGTTCAATTATGAATAATCAAAATACAATATCTATTGATATTAGTAACTATCTACGAAAGCTAATTCAAAGTGGTGAGAAAATTCCAGCCAAGTTAAGTTTCTTATTAGCGATTACAGACAGTCGTTTGCCTGGTTATGATTCTGATAATGCTGGGTTTGATGCTTTTTCAAAAGAAGGCGCACAAAAGGCCTATCAAGACTTTTTAACAGGCAAATTGACCTTGCCAACTGGTCAACAGCTAACAGAGGATAGTTTAGCTCCTAAAATTGTTTTATCGAATGTTTTCGAAGTCAAACATGAGTCGATTGAGGTCACGACAGAAGCGGGTCAAGCCCCTAAACTACCAGAAAAAACAACTATTTTTTATTCGGATGGTTCACAACGAGAAGTGACTGTCAATTGGTCAGAAGTTCCAGCATCTTCTTATCAAAAAGAAGGAATATTCACTGTTGTAGGACGAGCAGCAGGTGTCTCAATGCCAATTATTGCCAATGTAAAAGTCACCGCTAAACATATTGTTGGATTCAAGGAATTGCCTGCGCTGGATCGACTAACAGGCACCTCGCGAGGCGAACTGAATTTGCCAACTGAAGTAATTGCAAAATTAGATGATGGTAGCGAAACGAAATTGAAGGTTATTTCTTGGGATGACGATGTTAGTAATTATTCGCCAAGTAGCCCGCCAGGTACTTACCAGTTCCCTGCTGCAGTAGAAGAAAAAATAGGAATTGCGAATCCTGATGAACGAAAAATCTTCCAAGTCGTGCAAACTCATGCGATTCCTGAAAGAATTCAATTTGCTACAGAAACAGCCACTATAAAATCAGGCGAAAATTATCAAATTCAATCTAAAGTGATTGGTCAAGCGCCGCACACAGAAACGGATGCTTGGAGCTCGCAAGTAACGTATGAGTTGGTTACACCAGATGCTGGCAATACAGTAAGTGTAGATGAAAACGGTCTGATTAGGACAGAAGCAACGACTGCTGCAGGAAATTATCAAATCAAAGTAACAAGCAAAGTTTTGCCGATAGTGACTGCACAATTTTCAATTAAAGTCACAAAATAAATAAACTGTTTGAAGAGACTGGAACAAGAATTGCTGTACCTTGCAATCTTTCTAGTCTCTTCGATTATCTAGAATCAATAAATATTCTATTGCCTACTATTCATTCTTTTTAAAACAAGGTAAAATAATAAATGAAAGTAAACGATAAAGGTGTGTAGACAATGAATACTATCTTAACAGGTGATCGTCCAACTGGTAAATTGCACCTAGGACATTACGTAGGTTCTTTAAAAAAACGAGTAGAAATGCAAGCAGACCCTACAAATCAATTATTTGTCATGATTGCAGATTTACAAGCATTGACAGATAATGCAAAAAATCCCGAAAAAGTTTCAGTCAATGTTTTAGAAGTTGCTTTGGACTATTTAGCAGTTGGTTTAGACCCTACGAAAACAACAATTTTTATCCAATCGCAAATTCCACAGTTAGCTGAATTAACGATGTACTATCTAAATTTAGTGACCACGTCACGTGTTCGTCGGAATCCAACGGTTAAAGCAGAAATTGAGCAAAAAAAATTTGGGGAAGGTGTTCCGACAGGATTCTTTATATATCCCGTTTCACAAGCAGCTGATATTACTGCCTTTCAAGCGAATTTAGTCCCGGTTGGGGAAGATCAAAAACCAATGTTGGAACAAGCGCAAGAAATTGTGCATAGTTTTAATCAGACGTACGGTGAAGTTTTAGTTAGACCGGAAGCTGTGTTACCGCCAAAAGGCATGGGACGCTTGCCAGGAATTGATGGCAACGGAAAAATGAGTAAGTCGTTAGGTAATGGTATTTATCTTTCAGATCCAGCTGAAGTGGTACAGAAAAAAGTAATGAGTATGTATACCGATCCAAATCATATTCGTATAGAGGACCCAGGACAAGTTGAAGGAAATATGGTCTTTACTTACTTGGATGTTTTTGGGAAAAATAAAGAATATATTGAGGAATTAAAAGAGCACTATCGCCATGGCGGTTTAGGAGATGTGAAAATTAAACGTTACTTAATTGATGTCCTAGAAGAAGAACTCGCACCGATTCGTCGACGTCGTGAAGAGCTGGCTAAAAATCCAGAAGCGATTATGGAAATGTTGCATAAAGGAAGTCTTGCTGCTGAAAAAGTGGCAGCACAAACCTTAACAGAAGTCAAAAAAGCGATGGGAATTCAATATTTCTAAGCAATAAAAGAACTGGAACAAGTCAAAAGAAGAATGACTTGTTCCAGTTCTTTTTAAGTGGTTTGAAATTGACTATTATATAAGCTAGCGTAAAGAGTCGGAGCTTGTAATAGTTCCTGATGCGTTCCTTTTTCAATAATATCGCCATTTTTCATCACTAAAATTAAATCAGCATTTTCAATCGTGGATAATCGATGAGCGATAACGAAGCTTGTTCGATTTTCTGTGACAGTTTCCATCGCTTTTTGAATATGGGCTTCTGTTCGTGTGTCCACACTCGAAGTTGCTTCATCGAGAATAACAACGGGCGGATTTGCTAAAATGATTCGGGCGATGGTTAATAACTGTTGTTGCCCTTGTGATAATGCACCATTTTCGCTAGAAATAATTGTGTCATATCCTTGAGGAAGGGTCCGAATAAAATGATCACATTGAGCAATTTTAGCTGCTTCAATTATTTCTTCACGAGAAGCATCTTTTTTTCCATAGGCAATATTATCTGCTACGGTTCCTTCAAATAGCCAAGTGTTTTGTAAAACCATGCCAAATAAATTTCTTAGATTTTGTCGAGAAAGTTTCGTAATATCAATCCCATCAAAAGTAATGGCGCCTTGATTTATTTCATAGAAACGCATTAATAAGTTGACTAATGTTGTTTTACCAGCGCCGGTGGGTCCCACAATGGCCACTGTTTTTTTCGGTTGAACAGAAAAATCAACATTTTTCATTAAAATTTTTTCTGGTGTGTAGCCAAATTGAACATTTTTAAATTCAATGGCTCCTTTAGGAGAAGAAATAGTTTCTAAATGAGTTGCTTCTGGCTGTTCATCAGCTTCATCTAAGATAACAAAAATCCGATCAATGGAAGCCATTGCTGCTTGAATTGAGTTAATGACATAAGAAGCGGTAGAAATCGGCTCAGAAATTTGGTTGATATATTGCAAATACGCTTGCAAGAAACCAATCGTAATACCACCAGATAAAACGAGCATTGCGCCTAAGATAGCACTGATAATAAAAGCCAACTGATTAATAAAACGAATAGCTGGATAAATCGCAAAATTTAGAAACTGTGCTTTTTTAAAGGCACGATAATGTTGTTGATTAACAGCAGCAATTGTTTTTTCAGCATTTTGCTGTTGATTAAAGGTTTTTGTGACCAAATTTCCTGCTAAATATTCTTCCATCTTATTATTTAATTGACCTAATTCAGCTTGACTTTGATCAGCAAACACCTTGTTTTTATTCGCGATTTTTGTCGTCATGAAAGTACTGCCGCAAATTAGGAGCAACACTAAAATGGTTAATTTTGCATCAATATAGAACAACATGATTCCTGCAAAAAGGATAGTCACGACGGAAGTGAAAAATTGGTTGATGCCTGTTAAAAGAACTTGTGACAATTGGTTTAAGCCAGTTGTTGAACGACTAATGATATCGCCCACTTGGTGATTGTCAAAGAAGGCCATTGGTAAAGTTTTAAACTTTTTTGTCACTTCTTTTCTAATTCTTAAAGTAACCCGTTCGCTTAAAGAAGCCATTGCTCGTTCCTGAATAAAAGAAGTGATACTACTAATGATTGAAAAGAGAATTAAAAGTAAGACGGGACCTAAGAGCGCTTCTTCAACTAAAGTAAGTGTCATGCCTTTGAGCCCGACACGCTTGATAGCTTCTAAGAGGTTATCAATCCCGATTGCCATAATATAGGTCATGGCAACAATTAATAAGTTTCCAATTAAACTGCAGATCATTAGACCATAAAAGATTGGATGCTCAGGTTTAATCATTTTCCAGAAACGTTTAAAGCTTTGAAGATTCATTGTTTTTTTCATTGTATGGCTTGAAAAGAAAACTTTCTTTCAAGCAGTCACATCCTTTCTTTAATTACTTGGGTAAGATACCTTGCGATTTAGCAAAGTCTTGGTAATAGCTATTAGTGGTAAGTAAATCAGCGTGGGTGCCTTGACCAACAATCCTTCCTTCATCTAGGACGATAATATTGTCAGCGTTCATGATTGTACTTAACCGTTGAGCAACAATGAGTAAAGTTTTGTCCGCCATTTGTGCATATAAAGCGGCACGTAGAGCGGCATCAGTTTTGTAATCTAATGCGGAAAAGCTGTCATCGAAAATATAAACGTCTGCCGGTTTGATTAAGGCTCGCGCAATACACATTCTTTGTTTTTGACCACCAGAATAGTTGGACCCGCCTTGTGCTACGAAACTTTCAATCCCTTGTGGTAAGGAATCGATAAATTCAGAAGATTGTGAAATTTCTAGTGCCGTTCTTATTTCTTCTGTAGTTGCTTTGGCATTTCCCATTAATAAGTTTGATAAGATTGTCCCACTGAAAAGAAAGGCTTTTTGTGGCACATAACTGATGACTTGGCGAATCGTTTGCTGAGATAATGAGCGGATATCTGTGCCAGAATAGCTAATCGTGCCGGCTGTGATCTCATTTATTCGTAAAAGTAACTTAACTAAAGTACTTTTACCAGCGCCAGTTGCCCCAACAATCGCCGTTGTTTTTCCTTTAGGGATGACAAAACTAACATTTTCTAAAACAGGATCAGCTGTTTCTGTGTATTGAAACGTGACGTGATCGAAGCAAATCAAGGCTTTCTCAGGATGATAAGCAATGGTTGCTTCAGTGCGAGGATCGCTAATTTCAATTTCTTCTGACAAAACTTCTTGCAAGCGATTCAAGGAAGCAACGGACCGTGGAATGACAACTAATACCATAGCCGCGATCATTAAGTAGGCCAAAGTTAGAAGCGTATATTCAATCACAGCTGTAACGGTGCCAATTTGTAGGGTGCCTACTGCAACTAAATTACCGCCAAACCACAAAATAGAGGCGTACACAACGCCCATTAATAAAAAGGCAACGGGAGTAATCCAAGCAAAGATTCGATTCACTTTACTCATGCGTTCAGCATAATTTTTAAATGTTTGATTGGTTCGCTGCTCTTCAAAGTCTTGATTATTGAACGCACGAATCATATTAATTCCAGTAAAGAACTCTCGTAAAGTCGTAGTAATTCGATCCATTTTTGGTTGAATTTTTAAAGATAAAGGGGTACCTTTTTTCATTAAAAAATAAACAACGACTAAGTAAAATACGATGGAAGCCAATGTTACCCAAGCGAGTGAAACTGAATAAGAAAATGTCATCACTAAGGCAAATAAACTAATAATAGGCGCTGGAAAGATTAATTGGCAAAATAGCACAATCATTGTTTGAACATTATCTACATCGTTGGTCATTCTAGTTAGCAAAGAATTTGAACCAAATTTATCAACATTTTTCATCGAGAATTGTTGAAATTTTTTAAAGAACAATCCTCTAACTTGAAAACCAAATTTAGCAGCTACTAAAGCAGACAAATAGCTAGAAATAATTGCGGCAATTGTTCCAATGAATGCCACAAGAAACATTTGTATGCCAATCGTTTTAATTACTTGTTGGTCACCGCTAACGATGCCCACATCAATCAACTTGCCAACTAATTTAGGGACGCCAAGGGTTCCTGCGATTTGCAAACAGATGGTTAAAGTTGTCGCAAGAACAATCCATTTATTTTCTTTAATAAACTCTTTCATTAATTTCATGAAATTTCCTCCTTAAACAATACCGTTTTAGCTGTTACAAGGAGTCATTGTACACGTTCAAGTAACTTGAATGTCAACAGTAGAAATGCTAAACTTTTTGATGGAGGGAACAGGATGGAAAAAAATTACACAATAAAAGATGTTTCTGAGTTGTTAAATATCCCTAAGTCCACGATTCGTTATTGGGACGAGCAAGGGTTGATTAGTACAACACGCAATGAAGAAAACGGATATCGAACCTTTGATTTAGAAGATTTGTTCAAAATATATGATATTGATTTTTATCGAAAAATGGGGATTCCTATCAAAGATATGTTGAATTTATATAAAAAGACACCTACCGATCTCTATGCCACCATGGAAGCAACAGAAGAACAACTGGGGCAAGAAATAAAAAGGCTTCAACAAAAATACAAAGAAATCAAGAAAAGAAAATTACATTTACATGCGTTAATTGATTTAGAAACATTGGTTTTTTCAGATGAACCAATTCCTTTTGATAAAATTGTTGTTGTCGATATTGAAGATCCAGAAGAGATGAAGGTTTACATGGAACACATTTCAACTTTAGGCATCTATGGGGATTTAAGTGAATCCAATGAACTGACGTATGGGATTTGTTTGGCAAATCATGTGAATAAAAAAAGTTTAGATAAAGTAATTTGGCTCAAAGAATCAAGTAGCCAATACAAAGGCTTTATTTTAAAAGTCAATACACAAGATACCCGTTTGAATAATATCGAAGAAGTAAAAAAGCGTTTAGCAAAACAAGGATTTGAAACAGGCATCGTTGTCGGAGAGCATATCTTGACACAACTAGAAGAGGAAAATCAATATATTGAATATTATTATGGTTGGATTGAAATTTTAGGGGAAAAGTAAAACAATTAAAAAAAGGAACTAGCAATAGCAAATGTAGCTAAGCTAGTTTCTTTTTTTGGTAAATGTAATGAAAATTACATGAAAAAAGTTTTAGTTTTTAAAACAATTTAGAACGAATGTTATTAAAGGGAAAACAATAAAAAAATTACTCTTAAAGCTAGAACTTACCTATATTTTTATTTTTTTAGGGAAAGTCAATATATTTGCTTCATATAAAACGTGTTATTTAATTCGCTATTTTTTGTTGAAATATCAGGTTTTTTTCTTTTTTTAGCTAATATAATGTGTTACTTTTTGATTATAAGGAGAAACGGAAAATCGTACGTTAAAAAAAGTTGTTGTAGCTAAATAAAGAAAGAATTGAAGGTTGAAAAGTATTTTATGGAGGTGGATATTGAGAAACAATGAGTAATTGTAAAAGTTGTTTGAAGATGATTTGTTTAAGTAAATGAAAAGAACGAAGGAGAATGTAAATGAATAAAGCAGTTAAAAATTTTGTGAGTTACCTTATGATTACCATGCTGTTTATTTTAAATTTGTTACCAATGATGAACGCATTTGCTCAAGAAGTAACAAGTGATGCTGAGAATACTGTTGAAAAAGACGGGCTCAAAGTAATAGGGAAAATAGAAGATACATCGTCTCAAGAAGATATTAAAACGGTCACTTACGAAGTAACAAATACACGAGATGTACCAATCAAAGATCTCATTTTAAAACAAAAAAATAACAATGATAGTCCAATCAAATTTGTATTAGATACTTTAAGCGAAGAGCGAGGACCTACGTCTTTAGAAGAACAAGCAAAGGTTGAAACAAATGAGAAAGATCAAACAACCGATATTAAACTGCTTAACCTTCAACCAAATTCGACAAGAAAGATTACCATAAATGGGCAAATAACTACAAAAGCGTCGAGCAAGTTATTGGTCAGCGTACTAATAGAAGATAATGAAAAAGGAACACTAGTAATTGATTTACCTAGTAAAGATATGCTAGCAGATAAAGAGTTTGTTTCGAAGGAAAAACAGGAAACTTCAGAAACAAAAGTAGAAAATCAGGCAAGCGAAACAGCCTCTTCTACAAATGAAATGACCGCAACTACTAGTAACGAAACAAAGCCTGAAGCAGGAAAGGCGACAGAAAGTATTCAAGATACAGCACTAACGCAGGCTACCGAAAGTCCTGAGCAACCTCCATTAAAGGCGCAACCTACTGGTCCGTTAGTGCCACCAACACCTGGTCGGGGGTTTAATACACCGATTTATCAAAGCGTTCATAAAGGAGAACTTTTTTCAACGGGAAATACCAACTTAAAAATTGCGAATGAAAATACGGCGGCTGCGCAAACATTTTTAAACACACGAGGAGCAAGTAGTGGTTATGCAATTAACAATTTTCCTTTAGAATTTGCAGATGTTGACAATGATCCAAATACGTATAACTCTAGTCGGGCTTATATTGATTTAAATGGTGCAAAAGAGATTGCTTGGGCGGGCTTATTTTGGAGTGCATCTAGATATAAAGGCCCTGCTTACGGAACAAATCTTTCTGATGAAGAAATTAGTGCACCAGTTCAATTTACAACACCAAATGGAACCGTACAGCGCGTTTCGCCCCAAAGGTACCATCGTATCGATCAAGATGCAACAAACCCAGGACAACGTTTCGGGTACAATAACACTGGATTTTCTAATTATGCAGATGTAACTTCAATTTTACAAGGGGATAAAAGTGCGACAGGAAGTTATACGTTAGCAGATATTCCTATGACAAGTAGTTTAAATGGTCAATATCAATATTATAACTTTAGCGGTTGGAGTTTGTTTGTTGTTACAAAGGATCAGGCAAGTAAGTCAAGAGCTTTTAGTATTTACTATGGAGCACGTGGCAATGCTGCTGGAACTAATAATGAATTCACTATGAGCAACTTTTTAACAGCAAAACAAGGAAAGCTTGATCCAATTGTGACCTGGTTTACTGTTCAAGGAGATAAATACTGGACTGGAGACAACGCACAAATTAAAAATAGCGCAGGAACTTGGGTAAATATTTCGAACACGCTCAACCCAGTTAATAATGCTATGAACGCAACTGTGACAGATAACGATGAACATATGGTAGACAAGTATCCAGGTAAATTTGCGCCGGATCATCCTAATTTTTTAGATATTGATATCGATCGTATGGCAATTCCCGAAGGTGTTTTAAATGCTGGACAAAACCAAATTAATTTTAGAACAACAAGTAGTGGTGACGATTATTCTACGAATGCGATTGGTTTTGCTGTAAACGCAGAAACACCTGAATTTGAAATTAAGAAAGAAATTGTGGAACCAAAAGAAACTTACAAAGTTGGTGAAACAATCACGTATCGTGTCTCACTAAAAAATACAAAAGCTGATTCAGAAGCGATAAATTCAGTTTCGAAGGATGCACTAGATGGTCGCTTAAATTATTTGCCAGGCTCTTTAAAAATTATTAGTGGACTAAATTCTGGTGAAAAAACGGATGCTTCAGGCGATGATCAAGCAGAATATGATGCAACCAATAAACAAATTATAGTCCGTGTTGGCAATGGTGCAACTGCTAAACAAGGAGGTAGCTACAAAGCTGATACAGCTGAAACAATTTACGAATTTAAAGCGCAGATAAATGAACGAGCAAAAGCAAATGAATTAGTGCCTAATAGCGCAACCGTTGAGGCAGTAGATATTTTAACATCTGCAAAAGTCAACGAAACTTCTAATATAGTAGAAGCAAAAATTGCGGACGAACAAGTAACTGGCAAATTAACCGCTACAAAAACCGTTAATAACGCCAAACCAAAACTAGGGGAAGCAATCGAATACACCATCAGCTTCCGCAACACCATCGAAAATGGCATCCTAAACAAAGTAGTTATCACAGACCAACTACCAAAAGGATTGACGTATGTCAAAGATAGCCTAACAAGTGTCGGTGATGCACCAAAACCTACCAGCTTGAAAGAAGCCAACGGCACAATCACAGCGGAATACCCAAGTATCACCGATACAAAAGAGCGGAGTATTCGTTTCAAAGTGATCGTTAACGAAGAAGCGAAAGCGGGCGAAACAATTCTCAACAAAGCCAAAGTAGATGACACAGTTAATCCGCCCGAAGAACCAGAGGTGCCTGTGGTACCAGAAGCGAAAGCAGGCAAACTAACCGCAACAAAAACCGTTAATAACGCTAAACCAAAACTAGGCGAAACTATCGAGTACACAATCAGCTTCCGCAACACCATCGAAAACGGCGTCCTAAACAAAGTGGTTATCACAGACCAACTACCAAAAGGACTAACGTATGTCAAAGATAGCCTAACAAGTGTCGGTGATGAACCAAAACCAACCAGCTTGAAAGAAGCCAACGGCACAATCACAGCGGAATACCCAAGTATCACCGATACAAAAGAGCGGAGTATTCGTTTCAAGGTGATCGTTAACGAAGAAGCCAAAGCAGGCGAAACAATTCTCAACAAAGCCAAAGTAGATGACACAGTTAATCCACCAGAAGAACCAGAGGTGCCTG
>OATB01000209.1_pt1 | contig 57898 bp, 45 predicted proteins | sample 1494941 | NCBI WGS metagenome assembly OATB01 (sample SAMEA2579931, study PRJEB22360) | human gut metagenome | reverse complement strand
AAATAAGTCTGTAAGCTGTGTTTTTCTTGCTTACAAACTTATTATACGAGGAGATTTAGTATGAAACTTTATATGCATTACCTATCCATACACCTGCGCAGCATGATGGAATACAAAGTGTCCTTTCTGCTTACCGTGCTTGGGCAGTTTCTGGTTTCCTTCAATGTCTTCCTGGGCGTTTATTTTATGCTGCAGCGCTTCCATCAGATCAACGGCTACTCGTACAGTGAAGTCCTTTTGTGCTTTGCCATTGTACTGATGTCATTTACTCTTGCCGAATGTTTTTTCCGGGGATTTGACACCTTTGCCTCTATGATAGGAAACGGGGAATTTGACCGCATCCTGGTACGTCCGGGAGGCGCCATCTTCCAGGTACTTGCAAGCAAAATAGAATTAACCCGCATCGGGAGGCTGCTACAGGCTGTTGTGATGCTAATCTACGGCATTGCGAATATTGACCTCCACTGGACCTTCCTGCGGATTCTGACGCTGGTTCTGATGATTTTGGGCGGTGTGGCAACCTTTGCCGGTTTATTTGTCCTCTATGCCGGGCTTTGCTTTTTTACGCTGGAAGGACTTGAATTTATGAATATTTTTACAGACGGCGCCAGAGAATACGGAAAATACCCCGTTGCAGTCTATGGAAAAACAGTGCTAACCATCTGCACCTACATCGTGCCCTTTGCTCTTTTCCAGTACTACCCTTTTCTCTATCTAATACGCACAAATGTACCCGCATACTACTGCTTTCTGCCGGTATTGACCGTACTTTTTTTGATCCCCTGTCTCTTCGTGTGGAATCTTGGCATACGCAAATACAAATCAACCGGCTCCTGATGCTTCTAAGGAAACCGGATAAAAAGAGACTGCTACAAACTTGGAAATCCATGCGCCTGTATCGGAGCTTTCCAGTTGTAGCAGTCTCTTCTTATATTAATTTTATGAACTAAAATCCTCTGCCGCCGCCGCCAAAGGTGCCTCCTCCGCTGGAGGTGTGGGTGGATGACATACTGCCGCCACCCGATCCATCGGAATCATCATTCTTTGGAATCTGCCGCTGGGTAACAATTTGATTTGTAAAATGATCGGACTGGTTCGTTAAATTCAGCCTGCCTTTTTGTTTATAAGGATAGGAGTAGCTCCCCCACTTCAGTTTGTACTTTCCTACGGTAAAGCCGCAGACTGCACCTCCCAGAAGCAGCGCTGCTCCCACTGCAATTGCCCAGTCAATGGGGCGGATACTGAGATACCTTGTGATCTCTCCGGTTTCTTCATTTTCTGTATACTGATCAGAAGGAACACCTTTATCCACAAAATTTTGCGTTGCATCCACCATACTGCTCAGGCATTTATAGTATTCGCCGGACTTGATATAGGGATAGGCAGTATCCAGGACACTTTCCACCCGGTCATCTGTCATATAGTAAATCATATCGTGTGCCGTGGAAATATAGATTTCCCGGTTATCCATATCGATTAATAATGTGGCTCCGCCTCTTGCTTCCCCATCGTCATAAAATCCATGGTCCATGTAGAAATCATCCGCATATTCTCTTGCTGACTTTCCCTGGGCATCGTTTGTAGTTACCACTACAAAATTCATGTTATATTTTTCCCGCAGTATATCTGTCTTCTGCTCAAGATCTGCAATCTGATCCGAACTTAGCAGCCCGGCATCATCAAATACCTGGCTGCCGGATGAAGCAAATACTCCCATTCCCGAAGCCATCAGCAGCATAAATACAAGGCAAATCCACAGCAGGACCTTTCTTCCTTTTACCATATGAAATACCCTCCTAACAATAATATTAAGAATACCGGTATTGCAATGGCTGCAAACATCAGCGCAACCTTTTTATAGTCAATGGGAAGTTCTCCGCAGATATTTTTCGTCTGGCCATTCATGGCATAGTAGTACATTTTATCATCTTTGCCTTTATATGTAAGCACCCAGACAGGAAGCAGAATATACTTCCAGTGTTCTGCCGGAGTATCCAGGGCAAGTTTCGATGTTTTTACCGTAGTATACCCCTTTATACTGTCCTTTAAAATATTTTTGGAATAATCGCTGATCTCTTTGCGGATCTCATCTTCAAAGTCTCGTTTCTCCATATCCCTTTTTTCCGCCTGAAAACCGGATAAATAGCCCATAGAGAACTTTTGCAGTTCATTTAGCATAAATGGCTGCACCCCTTCAACAAGCTTCCTGTTTGCCTTTTTTAATGCGTTCTTCGTGAGTTCCTCATAATGCAGGCGGCCCTCCCGCTGAACATTGTAGAACCTGGTCTCCGTAAATTCGGTGTCACCAATGCGGTAAATACGTACATTGGTAGCTGTGGCATCCATATGCCCCATCACATCACATTCGAACATCCAGAAGGGGAAATACACTCCGGATATCTTCTCTATCTGGTCTTTACTGAAAAATGCCCTGGGAACAAATTTTTTCTTTTTCATATATGCCAGAAAATGGTTTACAGCCTCTTTTTTATCCACTTTAAACGGTATGATATGGTCAGGTTTATAATCTCCTGAGAGCTTTCCTTCCAGAACTACCGGATTGTGGCAATAGTAACAGAACGTTGCGGCTGTAGTTTCATCCGTTACGATCTGTGCACCGCAGCTGGGACAGGAATAGATAAGACCTCCCTGATCTTCCCTCTCCTTTGAATCCCCACCTGCTTCTTTCTCTTCCTGATCATGCAGCACCTCTTCCATAAATTCGGAAAGGCAATATTCACATTTGTACTTTTGGGATTTGGGATCAAATCGAAGATCCCCTCCGCAGTTTGGACATTTGTAACTGACAACTGCCATGTATTACCTCCTGATTATGGGCGCGGCTTTCCGCATTCCGAACAGAATTTCCCTGTATTTTTTATTCCGCAGCCGCAAATCCAGTCTGCTGATACGGGTCTTGCATTTCCGCAGTTTGAACAAAATTTACCGGTATTGGAAGCTCCGCAGCTGCAAGTCCACTCCTGTGCCTGTTCCGGTTTTGCTTTTCCGCAATTCGAACAGAATTTTCCCTTATTGGATGTTTGGCACTGGCATTTCCAGCTGTCTGCGCCGCCTTCCGGTGACATGGAGTTTCCTGGGTTTCCTGCATTATCTGAACCGGTTACTGAGGCTTTCCCTGCACCTGTGGCAGCATTTGCTGCGTTTCTGGCTTCCTGGTTCATCTGCATCTGCTGCATATTATTTGCGGAAGCAGTTCCCATAAAGTTACCTGCATTCTGCATTCCCATGCCCATTCCCATAAAGCCCGCTATGCTGCCGTTAGGATTGGAACCGGCTGCTTCCAGGCCGTGGGCAATTGCTCCCTGGACATATCCTTCCCTAATGGACGGATCACCAAGCATAGCCCCCTGATTTCTCATGTTGATTAATTTCTGAGATTCCTCATCATAGGAGATACTGGCGATCCCTACCGACTGAATCTCTATTCCACGCATCTGGCGCCAGTCTTCATCCAGGGTCTGTGCCATATATTTTCCCAGTTCCCTTGCTTTTGATGAAACGAAAGAGATTCTGGTGCCATCCGCTGACATCTGGTTAATGGATGTCTGAAGGGCTTCTAAAAATTCAGACAGATACTGCTCGTTGATCTCACTGACTTCTACCTGTCCGCTGTTTCTGGGTACGGCTTCCGCATAAAACAGAAGGGGGTCCGTAACTTTTATTGAATATGTACCATGTGCTCTCAGAAAGAGTTCTGCATTATAAAAATTATCGAAATAGTTTATTGGATTTCTGGTGCCAAACCGGATTCCCTTAATCTCCTGCAGATTGATATAATACACCTTTTGGGCTGTGGGAGTCACGCCCCCGAACTTAAACCTGGAAAAAGTCTCCCTTACAGCATCTTCCAGCTCTCCATTAAATAAAGAGGGCATGGATGAATTATTAACGGTATAGTAGCCCGGCTCAGCCGTGTAATCAATGATTCTGCCGCCATCCACCAGCAGCATGAACTGATTGTCATAAACGTGGATTACAGAACCATTTGAAATGGTATCGGAGCTGCTTTTGGTATTGGACCCGGTGCGCATCTTCACACCGCGGGTGAGAAGCGTCTGGTCTCCCATATCTTCCGGCTCAATTACTTCCAGCCACTGATCTGCTAATGAACTGCCAATTGCCCCTGTTGCTGCTTTTATAATTCCCATAGAATGTCCTCCTGTTTATAATCTTCTGTTTTTTGCACACAAGCGGAGGTATTCCCTCCGCTTATCCACAATCTGTTATTCATTTTCTGCTTCTTTTGTGCCCAGAGCCAGCCACTTGAGATATGCATTGATAAAAATATCAATACCTCCGTCCATTACGCTGTCCACATTACCGGATTCCGCATTAGTGCGGTGGTCTTTGACCATGGTATATGGCTGCATGACATAGGAACGGATCTGGCTGCCCCAGCCGATTTCCTTAATTTCACCACGGATATCGGATACCTTCTCCGCATTCTCCTGTTGTTTTAACAGATACAGCTTTGCTTTTAACATCTGCATTGCTTTATCTTTATTCATGTGCTGTGAACGTTCATTCTGGCACTGCACCACGATATTGGTAGGAAGATGGGTAATACGGATTGCCGAGGAAGTCTTGTTAATATGCTGTCCTCCGGCACCGCTGGAGCGGTAAGTGTCAATCCTTAAATCCTCATCCCGGATCTCAATATCGATATCTTCTTCAATATCCGGCATAACATCGCAGGAAACAAAAGAGGTCTGGCGTTTTCCTGCCGCATTAAAAGGTGAAATACGCACAAGCCTGTGCACACCTTTTTCCGACTTCAGATACCCAAATGCATTTTCACCCTTCACTTCAAAGGTTACTGATTTAATACCGGCTTCTTCCCCATCCAGATAATCCAGTACTTCTACCTGGAATCCTTTCCGGTCTGCCCAGCGGCAGTACATACGGTAGAGCATGCTTGCCCAGTCACAGGACTCGGTTCCGCCTGCACCTGCATGAAGTGTCATAATGGCATTATCCCTGTCATATTCACCGGACAACATCGTTTTAATTCTGATGTTTTCCAAAGATGCTGTAAAATCTTTCAGTGTTTCTTCTATTTCCGGAATCAGCGAGGCATCATTTTCCTCATATGCCATTTCCAGAAGGGTTTCTATCTCTTCATACTGATCATTCAGTTTACGGAACACCTCAATGTCTTCCTTTAAACTGCTGAGCGTCTTCATATATTCCTGAGACACTTCCGGCTTATCCCAGAAGTCAGGTTCTTCCATCTTACGCTCTAATTCCTGAATCCGCTTTTCCTTGTTAGCCAAGTCAAAGTGAATCCCTCACTTCCACTAATGGTTTTGCATACGTACCTAACGTATATTTAAATTGATCTAATTCTACCACAGCTTCACCTTCTCTCAATAATTATTTGATTTATTTACAAAAAGGCCGTTTTATACAAACGACCCTTTTTGTTCTATATGATTTATGCTTTTCTACCGCAGCACTGTTTATATTTTCTGCCACTTCCGCATGGACACGGATCATTTGGATAAACTTTTTCAGAAGTACGTCTTACCGGGCCTTTTACTTCAGAGTCATCTTTGTTGGTTCCGGTAACCTTGGCAACTTCTTCACGTTCTACCTTTTGTTCAATGCGGACATGGTATAACAGGCGGAGTGTATCTTCCTGGATTCCTGCGGACATGGTATCAAACATCTCGTATCCGCTCATCTTGTACTCAACCAACGGGTCTTTCTGTCCATAAGCCTGGAGTCCGATACCCTGACGCAGCTGATCCATATCATCGATATGATCCATCCACTTACGGTCGATTACTTTCAGAAGAATTACACGCTCCAGTTCACGCAGCTGTTCCGGTTCCGGGAATTCTGCTTCTTTTGTCTCATACAGCTTCACGGCTTTTTCCTTCAGATTCTGCTTTAACTGGTTCTTCTTTGTTTTATTGATATCTTCTTTTGTAACTGGCTGTAACGGTATAATCGGATTCAGCAGGGAATTCAATTCATTTAAATCCCATTCTTCATTATCTGCATCATCTGCAATACACATATCAACGGTATTGTCCACAATGTCAGTAATCATCTTGTAGATAGAATCCCTCATGCTCTCTCCGTCCAGAACCCTTCTTCTCTCCTTGTAAATAATTTCACGCTGCTCATTATTTACCTGGTCATATTCTAACAGGTTCTTACGGATTCCATAGTTGTTGCTCTCGATCTTCTTCTGCGCTTTTTCAATTGCAGAGGAAAGCATCTTGTGTTCGATCTGCTCATTTTCAGATACACCCAGGGATTTAAATATACCCATGAGACGTTCTGATCCAAACAGACGCATCAGATCATCTTCCAGAGAAATGAAGAATCTGGATTCACCGGGATCTCCCTGACGGCCGGAACGTCCGCGCAGCTGGTTATCAATACGTCTGGACTCATGACGTTCGGTACCGATAATCTTCAAACCGCCTGCAGCTTTAGAATCGTCATCCAGCTTAATATCCGTACCACGGCCTGCCATATTGGTCGCGATGGTAACTGCACCATGTACACCTGCCTCAGCAACGATTTCAGCCTCTAATTCATGGAATTTAGCATTCAGGACCTTATGCTGGATTCCGCGCTTTTTCAGCATACTGCTGATTAATTCGGAAGTCTCGATGGTGATCGTACCAACCAATACAGGTTGTCCCTTTGCATGGGCTTCTTCAATAGAATCCACAACTGCATGGAATTTTTCCTTTTTGGTCATATACACGGCATCGTCCGCATCCTTACGTGCTACTGGTCTGTTTGTAGGAATTTCGATAACGTCCATTCCATAGATATCACGGAATTCCTTTTCTTCTGTTAACGCAGTACCGGTCATACCGGATTTCTTTGTATATTTATTGAAAAAGTTCTGGAAAGTGATAGTAGCAAGGGTCTTGCTTTCTCTCTTTACCTTCACATGTTCTTTTGCTTCAATAGCCTGATGCAGTCCGTCAGAATATCTTCTTCCCGGCATGATACGTCCTGTAAATTCATCTACAATCAGTACCTCATCATCTTTTACAACGTAATCCTGATCACGGAACATCAGATTGTGGGCACGCAGTGCCAGGTTGATATTGTGCTGAATCTCCAGATTATCCGGATCAGCCAGGTTTTCAATCTGGAAGAATTTCTCTACCTTCTTTACCCCATCTTCGGTCAGGTTCACTACCTTGTCCTTTTCATTTACGATGAAATCACCGGTCTCCGTAATTTCTTCGCCCATGATAGCAGACATCTTGGTTACTTCTCCGCTGGCTTCTCCACGTTCCAGCTGACGTGCAAGGATATCGCAGACTTCATACAGCTTCGTGGATTTTCCACTCTGCCCGGAAATGATAAGCGGTGTCCTGGCTTCATCAATCAATACGGAATCGACCTCATCGATGATGGCATAATGCAGATCTCTCTGTACCAGCTGTTCCTTGTAGATAACCATGTTATCACGCAGATAATCGAATCCTAATTCGTTATTGGTAACATATGTGATATCACAATTGTATGCTTCACGTCTCTCGTCATTGTCCATGGAGTTTAATACACAGCCTACCTTCAGGCCTAAAAACTCATGCACTTTTCCCATCCATTCAGCATCACGATGTGCCAGATAATCATTAACCGTTACGATATGAACGCCTTTTCCTTCCAGCGCATTCAGGTAAGCAGGAAGTGTGGAAACCAGTGTTTTACCTTCACCTGTTTTCATTTCTGCGATACGTCCCTGGTGCAGGATAATACCACCGATGATCTGAACCGGATAATGCTCCATGTCCAGGACACGTTTGCCCGCTTCCCTGACCGTAGCAAATGCTTCCGGGAGTAAGTCGTCCAAAGTCTCTCCATCAGCCAGTCTCTTTTTATATTCTTTCGTCTTATCTCTTAGTTCTTCATCAGACAAAGCCTGCATGGTCGGCCTCAAAGCTTCTACTTTTTTTACAAGAGGCTTAATCATTTTAACCTCTCTCTCACTATGAGTCCCTAATACTTTTTGTATAAGATTCATTTCTATTCACCTATATCCTTCATCTGTGTTCTTATAATCACTAACTATATTAACACCTTTACGCATTTTTCACAATAAAATTTTTTATAAACTTAGGCTTCATAAATCGTTCATAATGCGTTCATATAAAAAAAGACCGCCTACAGCCTCAGCCGTAAGCGGAACTTTTATCATTTTTTCTCTATTACCGGACACCGATAACTTAAGAAACGCGGTATTTTTCCAGTGCGCATGCCAGCTTTTCACATGGCTCGCCATGTATCTGCAAGTCTACAACATTCCCGACTGCAAGTCCTAAAACACCTAAAATAGATTTCGCATCAATTACAATATGTCCTTTTTTCATATCCATGTCATATGGATAATTTGTGATCTGGTTTACAAATTCTAATACTTCATCCGGATTTTCAAAACTTACCTTTATTTCTTTCATGAAATCGATCTCCTTTTCCTGGATATTTATCCTATAGCGTGTTTTAAACACGTTCGCGCGCGAATTATGCGTTATTTTGTCTTTTGTTAACTTTTTATCATTCTAACTTATTTTCCAGGAAAGAAATAGGGGAACTTTTTAAAAAAGGAGGAATTATTTAATATCAATTTATTATTTAAAGGTCTTGCGGTACTCTGCCGGCAGCATTCCCACCTCTTCTTTGAATACCTTACTCATATATTTCGGATCTGTATATCCAGCCATTACGGCTATCTGGTTCAATTTTAGCCCTGATTCCAGCAGCAGTTTCTTGACCTTGTCTATTTTATACCTGCGCAGCGTTTCCGTGAAGGAGCTTCCTGTTTCTTTTTTAAACTGGCTGCTCAGATATTCCTCGGATACATTCAGCTTCCGGGCGATCATTTCCAGGCTGATCCCCTGGTTATAGTACTCCTGTATCATATTCTGGGTTCTCTGTACCATGATCCCTACAGGCGGTCCATCCTGGCTGTCCTGGGGGATCATCTGTTCAAATACCTGCCACAGTGCTTCCATAATTTCCTCCCAGCTGACCGCGTCCATTACCATCTGCAGGATCTTCTGTACGGAAAGCTCTTCGCCAGTGCCTGCAAACTCCTTCGCCGTATTTAAAACTGCCCAGGTAAAACGGATACACCCTTCTTTAATTTCCATTGGATGATACAGCTCCGCCCGGGAAATCCTGACAAATTCCCGCAGGCACCGTTCAAATTCTTTTTTGTCATGACGCATGAGTGCATTTTTTACCTGTGTTTCAATATCCATTGGATACTTGTAGGGATAAGTCAGTATGCCATCGGTATTTTCTTTACAGATCATGCCCTTTTCCATCCCGGACAGATTCCATTCCATCTGAATCCAGATCTGACGGTATGCTTCCCCAATCCCCAAAATGCCATCACTTTTTATCCAACCATAGATTCCCTTATCTCCCAGGTTAGCCATAAGCATGGGAACTACAGATTTTGCAAAATATAATTCTGCCCGCTTTTCCTCCCTGGTGTGGTATACCACAACCGTAACCGCCTGGCGGGATTCATTTTCGATTACGTGACAGGAAAAGTAACTGCTGTGGTTCCCGATATCTTTTAAGAGTTCCGCCAGCATGCCAAGGCATTCCTCATAGGCATTACCCAGCCGTATGACGAAGAGAAACAGTGGATCAGCCGAATGAAAACCATATTTTTCATAAATGAGCTGATCCATCTGTCCGTTTATTTCCAGCTGATCCATAATACCGGAACGGAATATATGGTCCAGGGTCATCACCTGATCTATCTGGCGCTGTTCCGCCAGTGAATCTTCTATCTGTTTTAAGGCATGTTTCAATTCCTGAATTTTTATGGGTTTTAACAGATAGTATTCGATCCCCAGCTCAATCGCCTGCTTAGCGTAGTCAAAATCGGAATAAGCCGTAAGTACAATCACCTTACAGTCTACGTTTTCATTTCTAAGCTTTCGAAGCATGGTAAGCCCATCCATATCCGGCATCCGAATATCCATAATTAACAGATCAGGCAATTCCTGCTCCACCAGTTTTAATCCGGCAATTCCATCGGCTGCTGCCCCTGCCAGTTCATACCCGGAATTTATTTTTTTCAGGATTTTGCCCAGCCCTTCCCGGATCGGTGCCTCATCCTCCACGATTACGATTCTCATCTTCATCCTCCTCCGCTGCTGGTATAAAGAGATGTACTTTCGTATATCTGTTTTGTTTACTTTCAAAATAAATATTGGCTTCCCCTGGATAATATAACTGCAGGCGTTTTCTCACATTTATAATTCCAAGGTGGTCATCCATATCCGCTGATTCATTGTTCAAAAGAGCCATTGTCTCCAGGGAAATCCCTTTTCCGTTGTCTTCGATGACTATATGAAGCTGGCCGTCAGCCTCTTCTATCCTGATTTTCAGAATACAATCCCCTTCTTTATTCTTGAAAGCATATTTGATTGCATTCTCTACAAAAGGCTGTAACAACAGCTTGTGAATCTTGTACCGCATCATGTGTTCAGGAACTTCAATCACGGTTTTCAGCGGCTTTCCAAGCTTTGCGCTCTGCAACAGCACATACTGTTCCAGCCAGTACAGTTCACGCTGTATATTTGTCTCTCCGCCTGCATTTTTTACTGCATACCGCAAGATATCCGCAAGGGCGCCTACCATATCGCTTATTTCGTATTCATCCCGCTCAATTGCCTTCCAGTTAATGGTATCCAGTGTATTATACAGAAAATGCGGATCTATCTGTGCTTCCAACGCATATAATTCGGCATTTTTCTGTTCTAAAACAGCCTGCTTCACCTGGTTGACCAGCTGATCGATCTTTTCCATTAGTTCATTAAATCCCAGGGCTATCCTCCGTATTTCCAGAGGCATCTCATCCTCCACCGGAATACGTACCATAAAATCCCCGGTTTCCGCTTCATTCATGGCCTCTACTATTCTGTCCACGGACTTCATCACAGGACGCGTAAAATAAAAGGTGAGCAATGCCAGAATCCCAATCGTTCCAAGAGTCACAACGATCCAGAAACCGCCCTGCTCCACCACTGCCCGGTTATAACGCTTCATTGACTGAAAATAATAGATGCTCCATCCGCTTTTTTCATTGATCTTTTCCGTTACCCGGTATCCTTTTGTCTTCAGTTCCGACTTCTTTTGCCCTATCAAAGATTTATCCGGTGCACTGATCACCGTATCCCCCTGGCAGATATAGATCCGGTTATCCTCTCCGTTATAGATTCCCTCCTCCAGGACTTTTTCATCTATGCTGACAGTGATGGTCCCGATCTCCTTATGAATATCACGGTAATCCACAATTCTTCTGACCACCTGGAAGATCGCCACTTCTTTATCCCCGATGGTTACCGGCTTATCGGGCGCCTGGTACATCATCGTTCCGTCAAATGACGGAATCTGCAGCGTATTCATCCAGCTGCTGTTGGCAGAGGACGAGGAATTGTGGTCATAAAAGATGGTTTTGCCGTTTTTTAATGTGAGAAGCACACCCTCGACTCCGCTGTTGCGGTTACTCATATGGCTTAAGTAACGCCGCAGCTGGCTGCTGTTCACCGTCAGGTCATCCTGGTCTTCATTGATTTTCTCTGCATACGCCACCACTTCGTCATCCGTACACAGGTCGTATAGAATAGTCTCATATTTATCCAGAACCATGTCCAGACACTGGTCTGCTTTATCCATACCTCCCTGAATCCGGTCATTGAGGCTTTGCTTCATGTTAATTCTCATACGTATCTGGGACAGCACGGCGAACATGGTGATGGACAACAGAGAAGCCAGTAAAAATGCCGGAATCAGCCTTTCTCTTAAGCTCTTAGTCTCTTTCATCCTTCCCCCTCCCTGATCCTGCGTACTTCGTCTGCCGCCGCCTTAAGTATCTCTTCATTTCTCTTTTCCCCAATGATACTTCGGCGCATTGCATCAGCGACTACGCTTGATATCTGAGGCCAGTCTGCCGATACTTCCCGATATCTGGCGGTTTTGAAAAGTTCAATAAAATTGTGCTTCATGGGATCATCTTTATATTGAGTATCCATAACGTCCTGCCTTGGTGCCAGCAGTCCAAAATCATCCATGTAGGCAGTCATACGTTCTTTATCCGCTATATAATTCAAAAAAGTAATTGCCTCGTCCTGCTTTTCCCCTCTGGTAACGGCAAATACCTCCCCGCCCGCCACCGTTACCGGATCACCGCCACCGGACGGCAATCCGGCAACACCAAATTCCAGATCCGGGTTCCGCTCCCGGAGATCGTCAATGATACTGGATGACTGGAACACCATGGCTATATTCTCGTCTGCAAATTGATTCATCAGATCATTCATAGTTAAGTTTATACAGTCCCTGCTCATTGCCCTGCAGGAAGTGAGCCTGGTCAGCAGGTCAAATGCATTTTTTCCGGCAGGTGAATCCAGACGGTCAACATCCGCCCCCATTCCCCATAGTATGGGCAGAAACTCATATAAACTCTGCTCACTCTGAAGTGCCGACAAGGCTACGCCGTATTTGTTGTTCCCGGTTGTACCCACCGCTGCCTGATAAAACTCTTTCCAGGTCTGTGGTACCTCCACTCCCGCTTCCCGGAATATCTTTTTATTATAAAATAAAGCGGGGCAATTTACTCCAAACGGCTGCCCGTATATCCGTCCTTCCACTTTGCAGGGTTCCATGACTGTGGGTAAATAATGTTTCAGTTCCGGCACCTTGTCGGTCAGATCCACAAAGGGCTGCATTGCATAAAAATATTGAAAGTCAGAGGAATCCACAAGCGCCAGATCCGGCATTTTATCGTCTGCCATGCTCAGTGCCAGCTGCTTTTTAAAATCTTCACTTGGTACAAATTGAAGTACTGCCTCTATTTCGTCCTGGGATGCGTTAAATGCCTCCACCAGATTGTCCAGCTGCTTTTTATTCTGTTTTACATCCCAGTAGTGCCAGATTACAAGTTCCGCCTTTACAGACACCGGCTGGATTTCTTCTTTTGTACATCCCGGTACTGCAATCATTATGCTAAATGCCAGTACCGAAACCGCTATTCGTTTCCACTTCTTCAACTTTACAACTCCTTAAATTACATCAAAATGAAAATACACCCGGGCTGTCTGCCCAGATGTATTTTCCTCTACACTTTACCAGATACATACAAATCCAACGCTACTAGAATTCAGGTTCGATCAATCCGTATGTATTGCCTTTTCTCTTGTAAACTACATTCACTTCATCGGACTCCGCATTGCAGAATACAAAGAAGTTGTGTCCCAGAAGTTCCATCTGCACACATGCATCTTCGGGATACATTGGTTTAATTCCGAAGTGTTTGGTACGAATGATCTTAACTTCATCATCATCATCCACTTCTTTTTCTATAAACTCTTTGCGGAAATTAGCGCCGCCCTGATGCTTTTCTACGATCTTATTTTTGTATTTTCTTAATTGTCTTTCAATGACTTCTTCAACAAGGTCAATGGATACATACATATCATTGCTGACCTGTTCTGAGCGGATAATATTTCCTTTTACCGGAATAGTAACCTCTATTTTTTGTCTTTCTTTTTCTACACTTAAGGTTACGATAATCTCAGTTTCAGGAGTAAAATATCTTTCCAGCTTTCCAAGTTTGTCTGTAACAGCATTTCTAAGACCTTCTGTTACCTCAATATTTTTTCCACTAATCGTATAACGCATGATGTCCAACTCCTTTTCATTTATATTTTGCCCTCCGGAATCCCTTTCGGAGCTCCCTGGCAACCCGGTTAATCTCTGCTCAAAAATCTACCGGCTTTAACAGGTTTAGATGCTTGTCCTGTCCTATGAAACAATTATACCACATTTTACGTTTTTTACAATCCAATTTATTTGATTTCAATTATTTTTCACACAATTTTATAACTTCCCGGTAGGGCATTGGTCCTCCAAATAGATCCAGGGCGCTTCCGATTGTGGCATCCAGTCTGCCTTTTCCGTGCTGCCTCAAATCCTCCAGGTCGGTAAAACTGCCTATTCCCCCGGCATAAGTTACCGGAATACCCTGCCATGTTCCCAGCATGTCAGCCAGGGCAGTTTCAATTCCATTTGCCTTTCCTTCCACATCCACAGCATGAACCAGAAATTCATCACAATATTCTGCCAATTCATCCAATACCTGATGTGACAGTACAAGGTCTGTAAATTTCTGCCAGCGGTCCGTAACAATATAATACTGATCTTCTTTTTTCCGGCAGCTTAAATCCAGTACCAGATGTTCCCTGCCCACTGCCTGTACTATTTTATTTAAGTTTCCATAGTCCAGCCTGCCATTTTTAAAAACATAACTGGTGACGATTACATGGGAAGCTCCCGCCTCTAAATAAAAGGCTGCATTGTCCTCACGGATTCCTCCGCCCACCTGCAGGCCCTGAGGATACGCCTTTAATGCAGATAATGCCTGTTCCCTGGTTGCTTCATAATAGGGTGAAGAGGATGAATTTAACAATATAATATGTCCGCCTTTGATGCCATCCTTTTTATAAAAATTGGCATAATATGCACCATCCTGCTCCGATACAAAGTTCTCGGATGCCTGGTCCATTTCATCTTTTAAGGTTCCTCCGACAATCTGCTTCACTTTCCCATTATGTATGTCAATACATGGTCTGAATCTCATTTCCGCCACGCTCCTTTTTCCTTAGATTCCTGATATAACCTAAATTCTAGCACAACTTTTCCATTTTGTGTGTTATAATTATAAAAAATGGATCATAATCTGTATATCGGCTTTTTCATGCGCAGTGGGAGGTAGTTTATGGGTAAAACATCAAAAAAACAAGAAATTAAACGTTTCGCATTCATCGTACTCGCTTCTATTATAATGGCTGCCAACATTAAAACATTTGTCCGTGCAGGCGGTCTTTATCCCGGCGGATTTAACGGTCTGACTCTGCTGATCCAGAAAATCGGACAGGTTTATTTTTCCATTGGACTGCCATTTTCCGTCATTAACTTTGCATTAAATGCTATTGTAGTTGTGATCAGTTACCGCTTTCTCGGGAAGAAATTTACTTTTTATACCTGCCTCATGATTGGACTCACAGGTATCCTAACCGATATTATCCCTGGTATCCCCATTACTTCTGATATCCTGCTGATTGCAGTCTTCGGAGGTATCATCAACGGACTTGCCATGAGCCTCTGCCTGATGGGTGCCGGCAGCGGTGGCGGAACTGATATTATCGCGATCATGCTGTCTGAAAAATACCACATGGAAACCTGGAATTATATTTTTATCAGCAATGTAGTCATGCTTATGGTGGCAGGCTATCTGTTTGGATGGAACCAGGCTTTGTATTCGATTATTTTTCAGTTCGCCTCTACTCAGATTGTAAGCCAGCTTCATTTGCGGTATAAGAAGCATACCTTGTTTATCGTTACCTCACACCCGAGTGAGATTTATAATGAGATTCTGGCATGTACCAATCATGGTGCAACAATTTTTACAGGTACCGGCTGTTATGAGCAGGAACAGCGCAGTATGGTTTATTCTGTGGTATCCAGCGACGAAGTCAAAGAAGTCATGCAGAAGATCCATCAGGTGGATGAAAAAGCTTTTATTAACATTATAAAGACAGATCAGCTGAACGGGCGTTTCTATCAGCGTCCAACTGACTGATTACTTATCCCGTTGGCAATATCCCGGGAATCAAGTAAAGGGAGCTTCTGATGCAGATAGCATGCAGCTCCCTTTTCCATTGTCCGATATTAACGGTTTGTTTCGTTTGTTTCTGTATGATTTGTATTTCCAGTGAGATCATCTCCCAGATCTTCAACGCCCTGTTTCACGTCTTCACCGATTTTTTCAACGACACCTTCTGTTCCATTTGTACCGTCTGTAACATCATTGTTCATGTTATTAGTACCCATTTCTGTAGCACTTTTATTATCTGTACCTGCATTGGTGTTCGCTTCTGTTCTTTTTTCAGTTGTAGTACTTTCCGTTGTGGTCTTGGTATTTTCTGTTGTCTTGTTGTCATTCTTGCTTCCACATGCTGTCATAGCGCACATACAGAGTACGAGTAAAGCGCCTGCTAAACATTTCTTTAACTGTTTCATAATATATCTCCTTTTCACTTTATTATAGAATAAGATTTCTCTTCGGAAATAATATGTGTAGATTTTTTATTTTTATTCATCCTGGAAATCAATTCTTTTACGGAACAACCTTCGAAAGAGCTGTTTCCCATTAAATGGAAATAATGGATACAGATAACTTCTGCCTGCCACGGTTTTATTGGTAGCCACAACCAGAATCGTAATAATAATTCCAAGTATAAATCCATAAATATTGAGCAACGCTGTGAGTATCAGGATTATAATACGCATAAATTTAAATGCATATCCCAGCTCATAACTTGCCTGGGTGTAGTTGGCAATTGCCACAAATGCCATGTACAGCATAGTTTCTGAATTAAACCATCCTGATTTTACGGCAAACTCTCCTACCACCAGCGCCGCAATAACACTCAGCGGCGTCGTCAGCATATTCGGCGTATTAATCGCAGCCAGCCGCAGTCCGTCAATTGCAAATTCCAGTATCAAAAGCTGCGCTAACAGTGGTATATTCATTGTATCCGATACTTTTATAAATTCAAATGCTTTTGGTATCCACTCCGGGTTCTGCATCAGAAGCAGCCAGAGCGGGGTTAAAATCAGGGTCAGAAATGCAATCATTCCTCTGGTTACCCGAAGATACGTCCCTGTTATGGGCGGGAAGTAGAAATCGTCCGCCTCTTCCATAATATCGAAAATGGAAACGGGAAGAATGATGGCAGCCGGTGAATTATCTACCAGGATCGCAACCTGCCCTTCTAAAATACTTGCTGCTGTCGTATCTGGACGCTCCGTATACTTGAATTTGGGAAACGGGTTGTACCATTTTCTTGGATAGATGCACTCCGCAAGGCTCTCCTGATTCATGGTAAGGGCATCCACCTTAATGCTTTGAATCCGTTCCTTTAACTCCCGTACAAAATTTTTATCCGCCCGGTCATCCATATAGCAGAGGACAACATCTGATTTGGAAGTTGATCCCACATTCAACATTTCCATGGATAATCTGGGGCTTCTGATACGACGCCTGATGAGCGCAGTATTAAACACAACCGTCTCCACAAAACCATCTCTGGATCCTCTCAATACCTTGTCCTTATCCGGCTCTCCTACGCTTCTCATGGGATAAGTACGGCAGTCTATGGCAAAACATTTGGAATAGCCGTCGATAAACAGGCACAACACACCTGAGAGAATATTTTTAGAAATCTCTTCCCGGTCATCCAGCATGTCAACTTCCACATAGGGAATATAATCATGGGACAGATCCTCACTGTCCTCCGGCAGATCCTCCGGTGTAATGGAATGAAAGAATTCCAGTATTTTTTCCATGATTTCATCTTTTATAAATCCATCTATAAAATAAAGACATGCTCCCCGGTCTGCTACTGCAGTCATTTTGTAGATGATATCGAAATTCTTATCTACCTCTAGTTTTTGATGGAAATACTCCATATTCTCAATTAAATCAGTTGATATCATTTTCTCCATATTTATACCCACTGCATATTGCAGGCCTGCCTGCAATACCGCCATAATAAAAGTTTGAAAGAATCACACCGCGGCATCCTTTCTGTATCTTAATTTTCTTTCAAACATAACCGCCCAGTCCTTTCACAGTTACTGCCGTAAACTGGCTCGAACTGCTGCACATGCTTTTATCCCGTGAGCAGCGAACCAGAAGAACGCACTTGCGGGGTTTTTTACTTCTCTATGAATAGACTTTCCCAAAATTAGCAAAATTATGTTATACTGTTTTTAAAAATATAAATTGGAGTGGTGAATATGGAATTTTTACATTTACTGGAAGGCATACGGTCGCCTGTATTAAATACCGTGTTTCAATTTTTTACTTTTTTTGGTCAGGAAATGCTGGTTCTTGGAATTATCTGCGTCTTATACTGGTGTCTGGATAAAAAACTGGCTTATAAAATTGCACTTTCGTTCTTTGCTGCAGGCATGCTGCTGCAAAATCTGAAAATTACCTTTCGGATTCCAAGGCCCTGGGTTCTGGATCCCAATTTTCAGGCTGTTCCTTCTGCCGTACCGGCGGCAACCGGATATTCATTTCCCAGCGGGCACACACAGAGTGCAACTTCTCTGTTTATGACACTTGCACTTTCCCTGAAACAGAAATCTCTAAAGATCATCTGCGTCATTATCTTTCTTCTGGTGGGGTTCTCCAGAATGTACTTAGGCGTTCATACGCCCAAAGATGTATTGACCGCAATGGCTATGGCTATTATTATTTCCATTTTAATAAACAAATTATTTGATAAACTGGAGAATACGCCAAAATCTAATCTTATACTCAGCTTGATCCTCGCAGGATTTTCAGTCCTGTCCATGATTTATGCTCTTGTATTGCTAAAAAACGGCACTATAAACGAAGTCTATGCTGCTGATTGCTGTAAAGCCGCTGGTTCTGGTCTTGGTTTTTCCATCGGATGGTATCTGGAACGCACTTATATTAATTTTGAGACAGACACAACGGTATCAAAACAGGCTGCAAAGTTCATCCTGGGCATTGCTTCCTCTCTGTTGTTAAAAGGAGTTCTAAAGGCCCTCTTAGGAGGCAGCATCCCTGCTGAAATGCTGCAGTACTTTGTTCTTGTGCTCTGGGTAATTGCTGCCTATCCTTTTATTTTCCAAAAGGTAAAATTTCTGGGTGGGGAAAAGTAAAGATCAGGAATAAAAAATAACCATTTAGAGGAAATACTTTCCATCTAAACGGTTATTTTTAAATTCTGTTATATGAATCTTTCCTAAAAAACCAATTTCCTACCGCACATCTCCCATATAGAACAATGCCAGTGTACCCGGACCGGAATGAGCGCCAATCGTAGGACCTACGGGATTAATCAAAAATGCTTTGATACCGAATTTTTCCTCAATCAGGGATTGTACATACTCCGCATCCTCGATGCAGTCTCCATGACTGATGAATACGATATCATTTTTATCACGGTAGCTGCCGATTTGCTTTTCCATATTTTCCACCAGGGCTGCAAGGGATTTCTTACGTCCTCTTACCTTGGCAACCGGTATCAGATGGCCTTCGTTGTCTACGTGAAGCACCGGTTTGAGATGTATCATGGTTCCCAGCACTGCGGCTGCCTTTGATACTCTTCCGCCTCTGTACAGATGGAACAAATCATCCACTGTAAAATTGTGCACCACATTTAACTTATGATCCTCCAGCCATTTCACCAGCTCCTCATACTCCATACCCTGGGCTTTTAACTGAAGCGCCTTATGTACCAGCAGCCCCTCTCCCAGGGAAGCGCACAGGGAATCAATGACCGTAATTTTACTGTCAGGCATTTCTTCACTCAATTCTTCTGCTGCAATCCGGGCACTGTTATAACTTCCGCTCAAACCGCTTGAGAAAGCGATATGTATAATATCTTTTCCGTCTTCCAGAAATTCCCGGAGCTCTTCTTTTGCTTCTTCCGGATTTACCTGGGATGTAGTCGGCATGGAGCCTGCCCTCATTTTTTTGTAAAATTCCTTGTAAGGCAGTTCGTGCTTCCTGTTATAAGTTTCGCCATCTATCATATAAGTCAAAGAAAGCATGCCTAAGCCATGCTCCTGGATATATGCCTCAGGTAAATCTGTGGTATTATCCGTCGTAATAATGTAATCTCTCATCTGCTTTCCTCCCGTTAAAACTTTTTTTCATCATAACACTAATTGAGGTTTTATGCAAGCGCGTAAGAAAACACAAAATTTATTGCATAAAGCGTCCCACTGTCTAATAGAATGTAGAAAAGTAATCATCGAGGGGGACTATGGATGGGTTCAAAGACAAAGATAGTAGTTTTTAAAATGCGGGAACTGATTTACACAGGGATTTTTGTGACACTGGGGATCATACTGATCATACTCTTCATTTTTATGTTCACACCCAGAGACAAGGAGAAAGCCAAAGATGACCAACCAACAGAAATGACTGCTGCTATGAAATATGTCGCCGGAGTCTATACCACTCCAATCACCCTGAATGACAATGCCATCGACGTAGAAGTCGTGGTAGACCAGGATCATATCAATTCTATACGTCTGGTGAATTTAAGCGACACAGTAACGACGATGTTTCCACTTGTGCAGCCGGCACTAGAGGAAATCGCCACTCAGATATATGATACGCAGTCTACCGATGGCATTACATATTCTCAGGACAGTAAATATACTTCCCAGATATTGCTGGATGCCATTGACAGTGCACTGGAGACAGCGCAGGTAAAAACGGAGGAAGAGTAATCTTAGGAAAACCGGGTATCTCAAATTGAAAAGCAGCTCTGCTTTTACTTTGAGATACCCGGTTTTCTATTGTGATGTAAAAATTATTATTAGTTATGTATGATGCGGCTGTGTTATTTTGTTACCGTTACGGAGCACCTTAATACTTTCCCGTCTACTCTCACGATAATTTTTGTACTGCCTGCTGATTTTCCGGTAACAACACCCTTGTTGGTAACCTCAGCGATCCTTCTGTTGGATGTGTTCCATTTCTTTTTGGAATTACTTCCTTTTACTTTTATACGCTTTGACTCTCCAACTTTTAAGGTTAAATTTACCGATGTCATTTTGGGATCCACAATTTTTATACGGCATTTATCCTGTGATCCCTTTGCTTTTGCAGTAAGGGTAACCCATCCTGCCCTGCGTGCTTCCACTTTTCCGTTTCTGTAAACCTTTGCAACCTTTGAGTCTGAGGATACCCATTTAACTGTGTAGCCGCGGGAGCCCTTTGTTTTTAACTGGAATTTGGTTCCAACCGCCATTTTCGTTATTTTATTCTTGATCTTGACATTTGACTTAGGCTTTGGCGCCGGTGCCGGTTCTGTTGTTGGTTCTTGTGCCGGCTCAGTGGATGGTACCACAGGGTCAGCGCTGCCTCCGCCCGAATACGGACATACACCGTTGGGATGCAAATGTGCGGGATGACCTCCGCAGTGGTAATGGTAATACCCCAATCCGCTTACATTATTGTTGTCACGATGACCGCCATTGCCATCTGTTCTGCCGGAATGGGCAAATGCTGCATTTGAAAAACAAAGCGCCAGACATAACGCTATACATAAAATACGTCTGATTTTCTTCATAACTGATCTTCCTCCCTTGTACTTTATCGTATCGTTTGTGATGACATTATGATAACATATTTATATGTGAATTACCAGCATATATTAGAAAATGCATTCCTGGCCTGTAAGTCACTTGTGCATTTTGGGGAAACTGTGCCCCTGGGATTTGCACCCAGGGCGGAGCTGCCCTTCTATCGAGCAGGGTGCGGTAACTGACCGCCGTCCTCTCACAGTACCGGGCGCACTATACCAAAAAACCGGGAGGCATACCCTCCCGGTTTACATACAACTATTAAAATTCTACTGCTTTTCCATCATAGATACATCTGAATAACTGTTCCATCTGCTTTGGATCAATGGCTCTTGGATTGGAACCGGTACAAGCATCACCAACTGCCAGTTCTGAAATTGCTGCGATCTTTTCATTGAATTCATCTTCTTTGATTCCAAACTCTTTTAATGTCTTCGGAATGCTGAATTCAACATTTAATGCATCGATCTTAGCGCAAAGTGCTTTCATTAATTCTTCGTCTGTATCACCTTTCAGGTTAATAGATCTTGCAATCTCTGCGTACCTCTTAAGTGCGGCAGCATCTTTGGCATTGTACTGGATAACGTATGGCAGATACATTGCGTTTGCAAGTCCGTGTGTAATATGTCCTGTACTGAATGCTGCGCCTGTCTTATGAGCCATGGAATGTACAATTCCAAGGAGTGCATTGGAGAATGCCATACCAGCCAGACATTGTCCGTAATGCATCTGCTCTCTAGCTGCCATATCTCCTTTATAGGACTCCGGCAGATAATCATTAACCATTGCAATTGCTTTTAATGCAAGGGGATCTGTAAACGGTCCGTTTAATGTGGAAACATATGCTTCAATTGCATGTGTTAAAGCATCCATACCGGTATATGCTGTTAAATGCGGAGGCATTGTCTCTGCTAATTCAGGATCAACAACAGCTACATCAGGTGTGATATTAAAATCAGCCAGGGGATATTTAATACCTTTGGCGTAATCGGTAATAACAGAGAATGCAGTTACTTCAGTAGCGGTTCCGGAAGTGGAAGGAATAGCCAGGAATTTTGCTTTCTGTCTTAATGTCGGGAATGAAAATGGCTGAATAATCTCTTCAAATGTAGTATCCGGATATTCATAAAATACCCACATTGCTTTTGCTGCGTCGATTGGAGAACCACCGCCCATTGCAATAATCCAGTCAGGCTCAAATTCTCTCATTGCTGCTGCGCCCTTCATTACTGTTTCAACCGATGGATCAGGCTCAACATTTTCAAATAATTTCACTTCTATTCCTGCTTCTTTTAAGTAAGAAGTAACTTTGTCAACGAATCCGAATTTCTTCATGGAACCGCCGCCCAGAACCAGGATTGCTTTCTTTCCGTCCAATTGTTTTAAGAATTCCAGGGAACCTTTTCCCCAGTATAAATCTCTTGGTAATGTAAATCTGTTCATACGATAGTCCTCCATTATATTTGAAATTAGTTAATATGTACTTGATTCGTTTCCTATTATAGCATTGTTAAATAATTAACGCAACCCCTATCGGCGGATATAATAAAAATTTTATATTCATTAATAAAATTCGGTGCCCGCAGGCAGCGGACACCGTCAAAAGACTTATCAGCTAATGGCTAACGCTATTAGTTGGGTAATATATGCTCCAGGTTTTCCAGCCATATTCTTGCGCTGGCATCGCTTGGCATTCTCAGGTCACCTCTTGGAGACACTGCAACAGATCCCACTTTCGGACCGTCCGGAAGGCAGGAGCGTTTAAACTGTTGTGAGAAGAATCTGCGATAGAACGTTTTCATCCACTTTAATATCGTTTCATCGTCGTAGCTGCCGGAAAATGCTTTTTTCGCAATTCGGAATATTTTAGCCGGTTCATATCCAAATCTCAGTATATAATACAGGTAGAAATCATGAAGCTCATAAGGGCCTACCAGATCTTCTGTCTTCTGGGAAATTTCCCCGTCCTTTGGAGGCAGCAATTCAGGACTTACCGGTGTATCCAGCACATCTAAAAGTGTCCGGCTTAATATTTCATCCCCGCAGGTATCTGCATAATAGCGCACCAGATGCCTAACCAGGGTCTTGGGAACGGAAGCATTCACTCCGTACATGGACATATGGTCCCCGTTGTAGGTTGCCCATCCAAGCGCAAGCTCCGACATATCTCCGGTCCCGATCACAAGTCCCCCGCACTGGTTAGCGATATCCATCAGTACCTGGGTCCGCTCTCTTGCCTGGCTGTTCTCATAAGTTACATCATGCATTTCTTTGTCGTGTCCGATATCTTCAAAATGCTGGCTTACCGCTTCCTTAATATCTACTTCCCGAAGTGTGGCACCCAGTTTCCGGGTCAGGTCGCATGCATTGGTATACGTTCTGTCTGTCGTTCCGAAGCAGGGCATGGTAACGGATATGATCTGGCTGCGGTCCAGGCCTAACATGTCAAAGGCTTTTACTGTCACCAGAAGTGCCAGCGTCGAATCCAGCCCTCCTGAAATGCCTACTACCGCTGACTTGCAATTGGTGTGTTTTAACCGTTTTTTCAGCCCCATTGCCTGGATGCACAGAATCTCTTCACAGCGTCTCTCTCTGTCTGCCCTGTCACTTGGAACAAACGGAAAGGGATCGAAATTCCTTGTAAGCACTACTTCAACCGGCTGAAGTGAGAATGCAATCTTCTCATACTCATTCATTTTTTCCGCCATAAATGTAGTATTTTTTCTGCGTTCACTGCGCAGACGGCGGATATCGATTTCTCCATATATCGTTTCATTGTAAAAACGCCTGGATTGGCTTAGGAGGGATCCGTTTTCTGCAATCAGGTTATGCCCACCGAATACCAGATCTGTTGTGGATTCCCCTTCCCCTGCGCTTGCATACACATATCCGCAGATAAGCCTTGCAGATTGCCCGCCAATTAAGGAGAGGCGGTACTGGTCTTTTCCGGTTGTCTCATCGCTTGCCGACAGGTTCACGATCACCGTTGCCCCTGCCAGCGCATGCCCGGTACTTGGCGGATTGGGTGACCAAAGGTCTTCGCATATTTCTGCTCCGATCTGCAGCCCCTCCATCTCCTTACAGCAGAAAATCTGTTTTGTACCGAAGGGTACGGGCATTCCTTCAAATTCCACCCACTCTACGGCTTCATTTCCCAAGGTAAAATGGCGCATTTCATAAAATTCACCGTAGTTTGGCAAATGCCTTTTAGGTATAATGCCAAGCAGCCTGCCATGGCTGATAACAGCCGCAACATTATAGAGCTTATTGTCTTTTTCCCAGGGCAGACCTACAAATATAATGGCATCCTTATCTATTGAATGGAAAATAATACGGTGTAGTTCGTGTTTTGCCTCATCCAGCAGTGTTTCCTGCCAGAATAGATCACCACAGGTATATCCCGTGATACAAAGCTCCGGAAATACAATAATTTTAGCTCCATTTACACATGCTTCATCAATCAGCCTGCATATTTCCGATGCGTTTATGATACAATCCGCTACTTTTATCTCCGGCGTAGCGGCAGCCACTTTTATAAATCCCTGATGCATCCCTGATCCCGCCCTTCTTCTTTTTCTGTTTTATTCCCGCAGTTATCCAGCCCTGCGGGTGCGTAGTTACACAGTTTTTAAAACCAGTTCCTCATTACATGATTAATTTTGCATCGCAATATAAGTTATTTGCTTTTTTTGAGAATCTGCTTTAGTTCCTCTACCGAAAATTCGTAATTCGTATTGCAGAAATGACAATTTACTTCAATGGGCTTCTCGTCATCAATCATTTCCTGGATATCTTTTCTGCCGATACTGATAATTGCTTTTTCCACCCTGTGTTTCGTACAGTTGCAGTAAAAATTCGCCGGTACCTTATCCGTGATCTGAACGCCGAAATCTCCCAGCAGCTTATCCAGAATCTCCTCCGGCGTATCTCCTGCATCCAGCATAGCAGTTACGCTTGTCACCTCTGAAAGCTTTTTCTCCAGTGCATCTATCACAGCGTCATCCGTAAAGGGCATAAGCTGGATAATGAATCCCCCCGCCTGTTTTACCGTATTGTCATGTTCCATCAGCACACCCAGTCCAACCGATGAGGGCACCTGTTCTGAGGTAGCAAAATAGTATGTTAAATCTTCTGCAATTTCACTGGTCTGCAAAACGGTCTGTCCCACATATGGCTCTTTTAATCCCATGTCCTTGATTACCTGTAGAAGGCCTACTCCAACTGCTCCTGCCACGTCTAATTTGCCGTTTGCATTTGGAGGGAGCATAACTTCAGGATTGCCCACATAGCCCTTTACATTCGCCTTGCTGTCTGCCGTAACGGTAACACCGTTTATCGGTCCGCCCGCTTTGATCTGAAGGGTCAGGATATCCTTTTCCCCTTTCATCATGGATCCCATCATCGCTCCTGCTGTTAACAATCTGCCCAATGCTGCCGTAGCTACCGGGCTTGTATTGTGAACACTTCTTGCCTTCTCTGTTAAATCCCTTGTAGTTGCAGCAAATGCCCTGATTTGATTATTCGCCGCCGTAGCTCTTACAATATAATCTGCCATTTTTAGATACTCCTTTTTCTGTTGTTATCACAATTAATGCCTGCATCTTATTCTCTTCTTTTACCCTTTTCTCTCGCTATTACATATATACGCTCACTGTCGTCCCGGGGCGGTTCCCGCGTAAATGCATCATAAGCGCATATGTATTCCATTCCCGACTCCTCCAGCAGCTGTTTCACAGTTTCCAGCTCATAAGCCTTCTGGTAATGGGTTTCCCCGAACTTTTCATACATGCCGGATTCTTGCTTTATGAAAAGCGTCAGGTCATACTCATTCATCCGGTCTTCTTCATAGTAGCTGTTTTCCCAGATAAAGCTTCCTTCATCCCTGTTTTCAGCAATGGTAGTGTCCCCCATGAGACAGCTGTATTTGTATATGGTATTCAAATCAAATATAAAGATCCCACCGGGATCCAGATAGTTATTTACCAGTTGAAACACCCTGGTAAGCTCCTCTTCCGATAAGATGTAATTTATGGAATCACAGATGCTGACAACTGCCTTTACGGTTCCATAGAGTTCAAAATCCCTCATGTCCTGCATCAAATAAAGAATATCCAATCCGGACTCTGCCTTTTTACCCATGGCTATTTCCAGCATTTCAGAAGAATTATCCACACCAATCATATCATAGCCTTTTTGTGCCAGCTGCTCTGTCAGGCTGCCTGTACCGCACCCCAGATCCAGAACCAGGCCATCTTCTATCTGATACTCCTTTAACAGCGAAACCAAATAGCTGCACCACTGCTCATAGGGCACATTGTCCATGAACAAATCATAGACCGACGCAAAACTTGTATAAGCATCCATTTCTTTCACCTCTTATTATTCTCACTTACTCAAAGTATAAAAATAACCGGGCAATCTGCATTGGTTGCCCTGCACATTTTACCCGATTATAAGCAATTTTAATACACGCTCTAGCTCACAATTTTTCCAAGCACTCCAAATGATAATATCGTCATGATAACGCTTGCCAGGGCAATGCCCAGTAAAATTGCCGGGAATGCTTTTTTAAATTTGATTCCCAGTAAAGAAGCTATTAATGCACCCGTCCAGGCTCCGGTTCCGGGCAGTGGAATTCCTACAAACAGAACAAGTCCCCAGAACTCGTACTTTTCTATCTTATCCTTCTTGCCAAGGGCTTTTCCCTCCAGCTTGTCCACCATGGGCTTAAACAGCTTCGTCTGCTTCATCCAGTTAAAAATCGGTGTGATCAATAATAAAATAAATGGAATTGGAATGATATTGCCGGCTACGCACAGCCAGATGGATCTCCACATATCCAGCTTTAGCAGAGATGCCGCCAGTAATCCCCCTCTCAGCTCCAGAATGGGTATCATGGAAATAATAAAAACAATTGCTTCTCTGGATACGACACCGGACAGATTGGTGGTAAACCATTGTACTAAAGATTCCATATATTAGTTCTCCTTCATGTATTCTCTAAAAAATCCAATAAGAGCATCCATCTCCTCATCGGTACCAATTGTGATACGCAGGTAATTGTCGATACGCGGACGATTGAAATATCTTACGTAGATATGTTTCAGTTTCAGTGCCTGGAACAAATCTCTCGCCCAGTACTTTTCATGGGTTACAAAGAGGAAATTCGCCTGTGAATCCGCAAAATGGAAGCCTAGTTCTTTCATCTGCGCTTTCACACGTTCCCTTGTGGCTATAATCTTCCCGGTGACTTCCCGGAAATACGCCTCATTCTTCAGCACCTCCGCTCCGATTTCCAGAGACGGGCGGTTCATGGTATAAGAATTAAAGGAGTATTTTACATCATTTAAATATTTAATCAGGGTTTTATTTCCCATAGCATAACCTATACGGATTCCCGCCATGGAACGGGATTTGGAATAGGTCTGCACCACCAGAAGATTCTCATATTTATCGATCAGGGAAAGTGCAGAGACACCTCCAAAATCAATATAAGCTTCATCAATGATTACAATCACATCTGCATTTCTTCGGATAATATCTTCTATTTCGGATAGCTCCTGCAAAATTCCAGTAGGCGCGTTGGGATTGGGGATTACAATCCCGCCGTTTGGCTGTTCATAATCCTTTTTCTCTATCTCAAAGTGCTCATTTAAAGGCTGGCATTTATACGGAATGCGAAGCAGATCCGCCCAGACATCGTAAAAGGAATATGTAATATCCGGAAATAAAATCGGCTGTCTGGAATTAAAGAAGGTCATAAATGCCATGGCAAGCACGTCATCTGAACCAACTCCCACAAATACCTGGTCTTTCTCTAAGTGATAATATTCGGCCAGGGCCGTCACCAATACATCTGCGCTGGGATCCGGATACAGTCGCAGCTCCTCGGGATTTAACCCTGCCATCATCCTGGCAGCCTCCGGTGCAGGCGGATAGGGATTTTCATTGGTATTCAGTTTGATCATATCCGGCTGGTCTGGCTGTTCCCCCGGCGTATATGGTATTACTTTTCTGATGTTCATTTCCCAAGCTTTCATTCGTTCCTCCCGAAAAATTCCTGTGCAAGTTTTTCAAAGTAAGGCAATGCATTTACGATGGTATCCAATGACACACAGTATGCGATGCGTACATATCCCGGACACGCAAAGCTGCTTCCCGGTACAATCAGTATATGATAATTCTTCGCCGCTTCCACGAAGACTCTTTCATCCTCTACCGGGGATTTTACAAACAGGTAAAAAGCACCTTCAGGCTTTATACAGGAAAATCCGAATTTTTTCAGACCATTGTAAAGTGTCTGACGGTTTTTGTCGTAAAACTGCACATCCACTTTCGCATCGATACATTTTCCAATTACCCGCTGAAACAGCGAAGGTGCATTGACATAGCCCAGGATACGGTTTGCCACGTTGGCTGCCGCGATAACCTGGTCACTGTCCGATACCTGGTCAGGAATAACCAGATATCCAATCCGTTCTCCCGGAAGGGACAAGGACTTGCTGAATGAATAACCTACAATGGTATTCTCATAATATTTTGTTACAAAAGGAACCGTAACTCCATCATATGCCAGTTCCCGGTATGGTTCGTCGGTCACCAGATAGATAACCGTCTTAAACTCTTCCTGCTTTCTTCTCAGTATATCCGAAAGCCTGATGATGGTCTCTTCCGAATAGACCACACCCGTGGGATTATTGGGGGAATTCACAATCACCGCTTTGGTTCTTGCCGTAATCATCCCTTCAAACTTCTCAAGGTTCGGCTGGAACGTTTCGGTATTTGGTTCCACTGCTTTTAATATTCCGTCATAGTTGGAAACATATGCACGGTACTCCCCAAAATAGGGTGCAAAAGTAAGTACTTCATCCCCCGGATTCAGAATCGTCCGAAAGATGACATTCATGCCGCCGGCAGCGCCAACGGTCATGATGATATTTTCTTCATGAAAAGCTGTGCCGAAACGGCGGTTTAAGGAATTCGCCACCGAGGCCCTGACATCTTCAAATCCTGCGTTGCTCATGTAACCGTGAACCATAACAGGATCTTCTCCTGTTATGATCTCTTCGATTGCCTGCCGTACCTCTGCAGGTGCCGCAACATTGGGGTTGCCCAGGCTGAAATCGTATACGTTTTCTGCTCCGTAAACAGCCGCCATCTTACCGCCTTCTTCAAACATTGCACGGATAACGGAACTGTTTTCTACATAAGACTTCATCTTCTCTGCTATCATGTTATGCCTTCTTTCTTCTCACCAATCCCTTTTCAACCAGAAATACGGGATGGTAGGATAACTTCGCCCGACGCAGCCCTTCTTCGCCTACATCGTCTTCCCTGTTAACATATTTAAAATCCATTGCCTCATGCTGCACAAACTGCTGGTTGATCATGGGATATGCTCCTTCAATATCCGCATAAGCTTTTTCGATATGAACCACTATGGTATCATCACAAATCGGCTCAGCAAGACAAAATGCCACCACTTCCCCATGTACCCTCAGCAGTCCGCCCCTTAATTCCAGTTCCTCGAATAACCTCAGTGAATTCAGTGTAACGCAGATTTCCGCATGCTTCTCCGGATCCGCTTCACAGCCGTTTAGATTTCTCCACTTAATTGCCATCTGGAAGCAATCCTCCAGATTGTCCTTTGTAATACTCTCATAGACCCAGTCCGGATAAAGGCGCTTAAATTTATTAACATGGTTTTTCTTACCATGGTATTTCTTACCGGACAGATTGGCAAGCTTCTCGGTTTCATACACATAGTCTGCTTCGTCCCGGTTGTATTCAATCTCGAATTCTCCGGGGTACAGAGTTTCTAATATTTCAAATTGTTCCGGCGTTACCAGGTGCATATGGAAATTCCTTCCCAGGTCCGCACTGTGTGCCATAATGCTGTCGATTGCTTCTTTTACATTTTCCGGTTCTCCTACCGGAAAACAGTATGTCGGGTCGTGTTCCATGCTCTTAAAGACCAGTGTATCACAGACGATGGCATATTCCACCGGATAATGCCTGGACCATAAGTAAACATTCGCAAAAGTTAATTCACAGCTTCTTGTCTTCTTCCTTTTGAGATACCTGTTGATCTCATCTCTGTTTTCTAACGTCGGCTGTTTAAATTCTATCTCCATAAAATCCTCTTTTCTTATTTGTTATAGAGCTTGGCATATACACCATTCTTTGCCAGAAGCTCCCTGTGAGTACCTTCCTCCTCGATTCCTTTTTCTGTCAGAACCAGGATTTTCTCTGCATTTTGAATTGTGGAAAGCCTGTGGGCAATCACAAAGGTCGTTCTGTCTTTAGCCAGTTCTTCCAGTGAATCCTGAACGATCTTCTCACTTTCATTGTCAAGCGCTGAAGTAGCCTCATCAAAGATTAGTATGGGCGGGTTCTTTAAAAATACTCGTGCTATTGATAATCTTTGTTTTTGTCCACCGGAAAGTTTGACTCCCCGCTGTCCGATGTCCGTTTCATAGCCATCCTGCAAGGACATGATAAATTCGTGGGCATTTGCCCTGACCGCTGCCATTATGACTTCTTCATCTGTAGCAGACGGCTTGCCATAACGGATATTTTCCATTACATTTTCGGCAAACAGATAAACGTCCTGCTGTACAATTCCAATGTGGTTACGCAGATCCTGAAGCTTGATACCTCTGATATCTGTTCCATCTAAAAGAATTCTGCCTTCTGCAACGTCGTAAAATCTGGGAATCAGGCTGCAGAGAGTTGATTTTCCTCCTCCTGAGCTTCCCACCAGGGCTATATAAGATCCCGCTGCGATATCCAGATTAATGTCATGCAATACCTTTTCCTGGTTTTCTTCGTACTGAAACGAAACTTCTTCAAAACGAATATTTCCCTTTACATCTTTTAATTCCACTGCATCCGGTGCATCTGCAATGTCCGGATCCACATCCAGTATTTCAAGAAAACGTTCATATCCCGTATAACCATTTTGAAACTGCTCCGTAAAATTCACCAGCTTCTTAACCGGTTCGGTAAAATTATTGATATAGAGCAAAAATGTGATTAAATCTGTTACTGCTATTTTCTGTCTTGTTATGAAAAGGGCGCCTGCAACCAGTACCACGATTGTGACCATAGTAGTCAATGCCCCAAGTCCGGAATGGTACCCGCCCATATACCGGTAACTGGTTTTTTTACTCGCTACAAAACGGCTGTTGCCTTTTTTGAATTTGCCCATTTCCACATCTTCATTGGCAAATGATTTTACCACCCGGATGCCGTTTAAGCTGTCTTCTATCTGGCTGTTAATATCTGCAATTTTGGCACGGTTTTCTTTGAATGCCCGCTTCATCTTGAAATTAAAATAGAAGGCATATGCCGCCATTACCGGTATAAACGCAAAGGTGATTATGGTCAGTGTTACATTGATGTTCACCAGAATAATCACGGAACCTATAATCTTAATTGCGGAGATTACCAGATCCTCCGGTCCATGGTGGAGCAGTTCACTGATATCGAATAAATCGCTGGTTACGCGCGACAAAAGCTGACCTACCTTCTGATTGTCGTAGAAGGTAAAGGACAGCTTCTGGTAATGAGCAAATATCTCGTTTCGCATATCATGTTCTATACTGGCTCCCATTATATGTCCATAGTATGCGATATAATAATTACAGAAAAATTCCAGGGCTACCAGCCCTAACATCAGGATTCCCAGCTTCAGTATCATATGAAGCGGCTCATTTCCCGGAAGATATACCACTACATTCGTAATGTAACGTACAATCAGTGGGATTGCCAGCGTAACGCCGGCGCCCATGATTGCAAAAAACATATCGGACCAGAACAGTCCTTTATATGGTTTATAATAATGAAACAATTTTTTTAATTTGTGATCCATTTATCCTACTATTAAGCCCTGCTCCTTCATCACGCCGATCACCTGATTTACATATTTTTCACATAAATCATCATCTGCAGCTTCTACCATAACACGGATTACAGGCTCTGTTCCGCTTTCACGAACCAGAATTCTTCCATCATCACCCAGTGCCTCTGATACTGCATCTACTGCCGCAATAACCGCAGGATTCTCCCTCGCTTCCTTCTTATCTGCTACTCTGACATTCTTAAGAAGCTGCGGATAAATCCGGACTTCTCCTGCAAGCGTTCCCAGGCTTGCCTTTTTCTCTGTAACCACTTCCATGATCATAAGCGCTGTCAGAATGCCGTCACCGGTTGTCGCATGTTTGCTGAAAATAATATGTCCGGACTGTTCTCCGCCCAGGCAATGGCCATTATTAACCATATTTTCATAAACATATTTATCTCCCACCGCTGTCTTTTCATACCGGATGCCAATCTTATCACATGCCTTATACAGGCCAAGGTTTGACATAATGGTGGTAACGATGGTGTCATTATTTAACTTTCCTTCTTCTTTTAAATATTTTCCACAGACATAGAGGATTAAATCCCCGTCTATAACATTACCGTTTTCATCTATTGCGATGCAGCGGTCTGCATCCCCGTCAAAAGCAAAACCGATATCCAGTTGATTGTCTTTTACATAATCCTGTAAAATATTGATATGGGTTGAACCGCAGTTTGTGTTAATATTTGTTCCGTCGGGTTCATTGTTGATGACATAAGTTTTAGCACCCAGTGCATCGAATACACTCTTTGCAATTGCAGAGGAGCTGCCGTTGGAACAGTCCAGTCCAACCTTAAAATTCTTAAAGGAACGGGTAGCCAGTGAAATCAGATATCCGATGTAACGGTTTCTGCCAGCTACAAAGTCTACGGTACGTCCGATATTTTCTTTTACAGCCAATGGCAGTTCTTCTAAATTACCATCGATATATTCTTCGATCTGATTTTCAACATCTGCTTCCATCTTCTGTCCCAGACCATTGATAATCTTGATTCCATTGTCATAGAATGGATTATGGCTTGCTGATATCATAATACCACAGTCAAATCCTTCTGTACGGACTACATAAGAAACGCTGGGTGTGGTGGTTACATGGAGTAAGTATGCATCTGCACCGGATGCCGTAAGGCCTGCCACCAGGGAATACTCGAACATATAACTGCTTCGTCTTGTATCCTTACCGATTACAATCTTCGCCTTGTGGTCTCTTCCGTAGTACCATCCCAGAAAACGGCCTACTTTAAATGCATGCTCTACTGTTAAATCAATGTTTGCTTCTCCTCTGAATCCATCTGTTCCAAAATATTTTCCCATACTTAATCCTCCTCATTTTTAGGGTAAACTACACTGCTTACTGATCCTGCAGATTGGCAAGCTTTGCTGCCTGGTCTGCTGCTATCAGACTGTCTATTACCTCAGAGATATCTCCATTCATTACTCCATCCAGTCTGTGTAATGTCAGTTTGATACGGTGGTCTGTAACACGTCCCTGGGGGAAGTTATAGGTTCTGATCTTCTCAGAACGGTCACCGGTACCTACCTGGCTTCTTCTGGCTTCTGCTTCAGCATCATGCTGTTTCTCTAATTCCATTTCATAGAGTCTGGAACGGAGTACTTTTAATGCTTTATCTTTATTTTTAAGCTGTGATTTTTCATCCTGGCATGATATTACAATTCCGGTTGGAATATGGGTCAGGCGCACTGCGGAGTCGGTTGTATTGACACACTGTCCGCCGTTACCCGATGCACGGAAAACGTCAAACTTACAGTCATTCATATCCAGGTGGAAATCGATTTCTTCCGCTTCCGGCATGATTGCTACCGTAATCGTAGATGTGTGGATTCGTCCGCCGGATTCTGTTTCCGGTACACGCTGAACACGGTGAACGCCGCTTTCGTATTTTAATTTGGAATAAGCGCCCTGTCCGTTGATCATAAACGTCACTTCTTTGAATCCGCCGATTCCGTTTTCATTAAAACTCATCATTTCTGTCTTCCACCGCTGGGATTCTGCAAATTTCACATACATACGGTAGATTTCTGCTGCAAACAAAGCGGCCTCATCACCGCCTGCACCTGCACGAATTTCCACGATAACGTTCTTGTCATCATTGGGATCCTTAGGTAATAATAAAATCTTTAATTTATGCTCTAATTCTTCTATACGCGCTTTGGCGCCATTTAATTCCTCTTTTAGCATTTCCCGCATTTCCTCATCAGACTCTTCGTCTAACATGGTGAGGCTGTCTTCTACGGTCTGCTTACTGTCTTTGTATTCTTTATAAGCATCTACAATCGGCTGTAAATCACTCTGCTCTTTCATCAGCTTCTGAAAACGAGCCTGGTCATTTACCACAGAAGGCTCATTTAATTCGCCCATAATCTCTTCAAAGCGGATTAACAAATCCTCCAATTTATCAAACATGTTGTTTCCTCCTAATTCATTCTTCCTAAAACTACCCGGTCCAGTCCGGCAAGGTCTTTTACGACTCTTACGTCCGTGTATCCTGCGCTGTGCATCATGGACGTTACCATCGCAGCCTGATCATAACCAATTTCAAAGAGCAGCCATCCTCCGGGATTCAAAAATGATCTGCTTTTCGTTACAATCTTCCGATAAAAATACAGGCCGTCTTCTTTTCCATCCAGCGCTGCCACCGGTTCAAACAGGCGAACTTCTGCCATCAGTTTCGTGATTTCAGAAGTCGCAATATAAGGCGGATTGGATACGATTACATCGAACTTACCTTCCACCTTGTTAAACAGATCGCTTTCCCTGAAATCAATACAGACACCATGGCGCCTGGCATTTTCCTCAGCCACTTCCAATGCATCCCCGGAAATATCAACCGCCATGCCTCTTTCGGCACCCGACAGCTTCATCAGACTGATAATAATACAGCCGGAGCCGGTACAGACATCCAGTACCTTCATCCCCGGCCGCAATACTTTTAATGCTTCCTCTGCCAGAATCTCCGTATCCTGTCTGGGAATCAGTACTTTTCCATTTACCAAAAAAGACAATCCCATGAATTCCTGTTCACCGGTAAGGTGCTGCAGCGGCACACGTTTTCCCCGGGCTACCAGCATTGTCTGATAGCGGGCATACTGCGCCGGCAGAATATCCTCATTTCGGTTAAGCAGGAAATAGGTCTTGTCAATATTGCAGACGTTCTCCAATATATACCAGGCGTCCAGTCCGGGATTGTCTACGCCCCGCTCTCTCAGATAGTCTTCCCCTTTTTTTACAACTTCCTGCAGTGTCATGATATCGCTTCCTTGGTATAAGTTCCTGTCATGGTATGATCAGGTTCCTTATCTGTGTTTTCCTCTTCAAAGGACATTCCGAAATTCTGAGAAAGATATGCCTTCCAGTCAAATACCGCTTCCACTGACGCAATGGCAACTTCCGCCATTTTTGCATCCGGTTCTCTGGTAGTGAGATTTTGCAGCAGCATGCCGGGTTTACTGAGCATGGTTACGAAACCATTCTCGCTTCTTCCTGCAAGCCTGATAAACTCATAAGATACTCCGGCGATTACCGGAACCAGCAGGATCCGGACCACTACACGCAAAATGGGTGAATCTACTCTTATAAATATGAAGAAGATCACACTTATGACCATAACAATCAGCAAAAAGCTGGTACCGCAGCGTTTGTGCTGCTTCGAACTTTTTAAAACATTCTCTACATTTAATTCCAGACCGTGCTCAATACAATTGATGCATTTATGTTCTGCACCGTGATACATGAATACACGCTGAATATCTTTCATTCTGGATATCAGTAAAATATATCCCAGAAACAGCAGAATACGTACAACGCCCTCTGCAATTGCAATCAGCGTCATAGAATCCGTAAACTTATGAAAAATCAGGGAGATAAAATAAGGAAGGACCATAAACAGTCCCACTGCCAGTATTATAGACAGGGTAACTGTAAAGCCCATAATAAGGGAATCTCCCTTTCCTTTTGTCACCTTCTCAAGAGCCTTATCAAACTTCGTAGGCTCCGCTTCTTCATCTTCTTCAAAAAAGCTTGCCGAATATGTCAATGTCTTCATGCCAAGCACCATGGAGTCCACAAAATTGAAAACTCCGCGAATGATGGGCAGAGACAATATTTTCTTGTTTTTGATAATACTCTTATAGTCTTCCACCTTAACTACAATTTCGTCATTTGGCTTTCTGACAGCAACTGCATACCGGTCGGCGTTTTTCATCATAACGCCTTCCATAACCGCCTGTCCGCCGATATTTGATGATTTCATTTTGACCCCCTTGCATATCGCAAGCTTGCTTGTGATACTAAACTTGCATCTATTGCCGCAATTTACATGGCTGTTATTGGGTAAACACATGGTTTTCCAATTTATTCAAAATTCCCAACATTTAAAAATAGGTTGAGATTTCACAACCTCAACCTTATCTTTATTCATACCTATTTGTCTGCATCAATACCATATTTCTTATTGAACTTATCAATACGTCCACGAGCTGCTGCTGATTTCTGCTGTCCTGTGTAGAAAGAATGGCATTTAGAGCAGATTTCCACGTGGATATCTTTCTTTGTAGAACCTGTTACGAATGTGTTTCCACAGTTACATGTTACTGTTGCCTGATGGTAATCTGGATGTATTCCGTTTTTCATGATGGTTTCACCTCTTCTTCTTATTTTGTGAACTGCTTACCTATGCACATTTACCTCCCTACGCCGCCTATCGGTCGTGGTCTGCACAGATCAATTCCCGGTCAATGCTGCTCCTGATGTTTCCACAACAAGTTAACCCGGGCTAGCCCTGTAAGTCCCTACAGTTTTAAAACAACGTTTGAATTATATCACACCACTTGTCAAAATGCAAGATATTTTAGCTAATTTATGCCTGCTTCTAAATGAATTTTTGCTTTTTCACCATCTGCACAAATTCCTGATTATTTCGTGTGCGAACGAACATATTCAGTATATTTTCTACCGCATCATCGGATTTCATACCATTTAATGCTTTACGCATAATATAAACTGCTTCCTGCTCTTCCTGATCCAAGAGAAGATCTTCTCTTCTGGTTCCCGATTTTGGAATGTCAATTGCAGGGAATACACGTCTTTCGGAAAGCTTACGGTCCAGAACCAGTTCCATATTACCGGTTCCTTTGAATTCTTCATAAACTACATCATCCATCTTACTTCCGGTATCCACAAGAGCTGTTGCCAATATGGTAAGGCTGCCGCCTTCTCTCATATTTCGTGCAGCTCCAAAGAAACGCTTTGGCATATGGAGTGCAGCCGGGTCAAGACCGCCGGATAATGTTCTTCCGCTTGGCGGAACTGTAAGGTTATAGGCCCTTGCAAGCCTTGTAATGCTGTCCAGCAGAATCGTAACTTCTTTGCGGTGTTCTACCAGCCTTTTCGCACGTTCCATTACCATTTCGGAAACCCTTTTATGGTGTTCAGGCAATTCATCAAAAGTGGAATAAATAACTTCCACATTGCTGCCGCAGATCGCTTCCTTGATATCCGTTACTTCCTCAGGACGCTCATCGATCAGAAGAATAATCAGATGCATGTCCGGGTTATTTTGTAATATGGATTTAGCCACATCTTTTAATAAGGTAGTCTTACCTGCCTTGGGCGGGGATACTATCATTCCCCTCTGCCCCTTGCCGATGGGGGATATCAAATCTACGATTCGCATAGCGGTACCTTTGGTGGTGCGTTCCATGCGCATTCTTTTATTGGGGAAAATTGGGGTCATATCTTCAAAATTTAATCTTTTTGTTGCTTCTGAGGGATGGAAACCATTGATACTCTTCAGATATAACAGAGCGCTGAATTTTTCCTGCTGGGTCTTAACCCGTGTATTTCCTGTGATAATATCACCTGTTTTCAGATTAAATCTGCGTATCTGTGAAGGCGATACATAGACATCATTTTCTCCGGGAAGGTAGTTGGCACAACGGATAAATCCATAGCCATCCGGCAGCACCTCCAGAATTCCATTTGCCGTTATGCCGCTGTCAAGCTGTGACATGTCCGTACTCTTGCCTTCTCCCGGATTGTTATCGGTTCTGAGTACGCTGTCCGTTCTCTGCATACTTTCGGCTCTCTGAGTATTGTCCGTTCTCTGCACATTTTCGGTTCTCTGCGTATTGTCCGTTCGCTGCACGTTTTCGAATCTCTGCGTATTATCGCTTCTCTGCACATTTTCGGTTCTCTGCGTATTGTCCGTTCGCTGCACGTTTTCGAATCTCTGCGTATTATCGGTTCTCTGCACGTTTTCAGTTCTCTGCGTATTGTCCGTTCTCTGCACGTTTTCGGTTCTCTGCGTATTATCGGTTCTCTGCATGTTTTCGGCTCTCTGGGTATTGTCCGTTCTTTGTGTATGATCTGTCTTCTGTGTGTTTTCCGCTCTTTGAGGGCTTTCTGCTCTCTGCACATACTCTGCCTTCTGAGATGGCGCGGCTTTCTTTGGTTCTTCTATAGTGGCAGACGCACCTTCTGTATTTTGAGCTGCATCATTCACTGCACCATTTTTTTCATCTTCTGCAAGCATGAGTTCGATTACCTGGCTTTTTTTCAGGGCTGAAATATTCTTAAGTCCCCGGGATTTAGCCAATTCCTTCAATACCGCTACTGATAATGATTCATATTTTTCTCTCATTTAAGTACTTATTTATAACCTTTGTTACAAATATCTCCTTTCCATATTCGATTTTTTTGATTCACAATTAAAATTCATAATCTGCGTTGATTTGGGGTTCGCGTCTGAAATGACTTTGATTCTTAATTAGACTCTCATATACTATAACACAATTATTACCAAAAATCAAATTAGAGACGATGTTTTTTAAACGTCGTCTCTAATTCCATATTTCTTACGATAACATACCGCCCAGCATACCGCCACCCATACAAAGCAACAGTGTGGTAAACAACTGTGGAAGCTCAGATTGCAGGCTTCCGTTAGTAATCAGCGAAATCGCTGTGAGCATTAAGAAATATGCACTGCCTATGAGAAGCCCCCACAGGAACTTCTGCTTTCCTGCTCCTTTTCCCGCAATCCATCCCCCAATGAAGCTGGCAATTATGTAAATCCCTATTATGCCAATGGATACTTTACTCTGATTTAATTCCATTTTAAAAAGCAGCAGAGCTAAAATCAACAGTAAGATACCCGTTGTAAGGTAAGATACTACCAGGGACTTGATCACCAGCATGACTCCGGATTTTTTCGTTGCAGTGTTATCCATAGAACGCCTCCTCCTAGAGCGTGTTTAAAATTCATTCCCACTATCTGCACGCTCCACGGTGGGGAACAAGCAAATGGATGTATTGAATTTTAAATCATGTTCTAGAGTAATATATGTGAAAAGAGAAGGTTTTATGCAGGTTTAGGAGGGAATATACAGGTAAAAGCTATTGCATTTTTCTTTTTCCCCTGAGCATCAGAAAAATAGTTCCTCCTGAAAGTATAAGCCCCATGATCATTACCGCTATCGGAGCAGCATCCCCTGTATTTGGTGATGCAGCCAGGGTATTTCCGGCCGGCTGTGGCTTCAGGCTCGTGGTATTGCTGCCACTTGTTGTTGTGTTGCTGTTATTGTTGTTATTGTTACTGTTTGTATTACCGGTATTATTATTTTGTGTACTGTTTGTATTGTTATTTGACTGATTTGAGGAAGAGGTACCTCCGCCTGTGTAATTATTACTGTTATTCACTCCGATGCCGGCAAGCAGTGTACCTCCTGCCACATCGAATGGGCTGAATGAATTTGTTTCAAAACTCATGGTATCCCCATTTATCACCGGGTGCAGAACTTCTGTGGTTCCATCTGCCTTATAATGATAGATGGTCACGCCATTTGAGAGGTCGGCATCCGGTACCGGCATAGTAACCGTCACTTTTTCTCCCGCTTCCAGTACATATGCAGTATTGCGGTACATATCCCATAATTTCAGGTCATATGGAACAATTATCCTGCTGGTATCACCGCTTTCTCTGGAATTGTTAATCTCTGCGGTAAACTGCACATACCACGGCAGATTGCCGGATACGCTGACACTGTTGTGGGCATGGTTTAATCCGCCTGCCGCATTCTGTGCCTGAATCAAAAGATTATAAGCTTCTTCTGTAACCTGGTTTTTGTCATTTTCATTCAGAGCATCATATATTTTCGTTACTTCTACTACCCTGCTTATATCCTCTCTGCTCTCTACCCGCAGCGAGTATACCATGTCGTTAAAGGCTCCCAGGTTATTTGTCGGTTCTTCCTCAGGTACAGTGGTGTCTGAAGCTCCCGCCTGAGCATCCGCTTTTTCGGTTCCAGATGTCTTCGCCTCATTCTGTCCCCCGGCAACATATTTATCTGTCGTTTTTGTGGATTCTGTGGTTTCTGAAGATTCCGCCGGTTCTGTAGTTTTCGCCAGTTCTGTATCTTCTGCCGGTTCTGTAGTTTTCGCCGGTTCTGTAGATCCTGCCGGTCCTGTAGCTTCCGCCGGTTCTGTTTCCGTTTCCGTAGTTATCTGTGTCGTACCCTTATTTCCTGCGGGTGCCTCTGTTACCGTATCTTCCCGGTCCATTTCCGTAATCGTTGTTTCCGTTTGGGATGGCGATGCTCCCGGATCCAAGACTTCTGTTGCGGGCGTTGTATTAACGGGATGCGATTCACTCTGCCCTGTCGTATCAGGCTGCCAGGAATCAGGCTCTGTCACACTCTCCGTTGTCTCAGTATCCGATGAAGGCGTTCCTGCTGTGCTCCCGTTTGTTCCAGTATCCGCCGAAGCAGTTTCTGATTCCTTTATAACCCCGGTATCTTTTTTCTCGTCGGCTATGTCCGCATCCTTTTCACTTTTTTCCACTCCTGCAATGAGCACGCCATCTTTCATTGTGGTTGCTTCTTTTGCCGTATACACCGCTGATTCCGCACTGATCCGGCTACCGTCTGCCTGTAACACTGCATTTTCTTTCAACGCCAGATAGCCGCTGTTCGATATTACATTACCTTTTTGTCCATCTATTACAATATTGTTAAGTGTCAGGGCACCTGCTTTTGTTACTGCTATTACCGGTCCCTCAAGACCGGGTGCTGCCTTTAGGACACTACCTGATGGCATGGACCATGTTGTCTCCCAGGAGACATTTAAAGTCCCGGTTACAATAATTGTTCCTCCGCTTTCACCCAACAGTTCTTTTGCTTTAGTAAGTGTTGATACTGCATTTTCGCTGCTTTCTCCGGAATTCTCATTAGAGCCGCCCTGTCCGTTTAAATAAACCGTATGCGTCTCCGCCGCTTCTGCCGGCTGCATGGGCAGTATATTCGCTGCCGCTAATGCCAATGCCAGAAGCATACTCAACATTCGCATTTTCGGTCTTTTCTTTCGTTGTCCAGATCTCATATCTCATCCTCCTGATCTTTTGTATATATCCAGTACTGCGTTGCATAAGCCAATTATCCATGTTATAGACCAATACGCATCATTATAACACATTTGTTTCACATTTATCAAGTATTTATTACAAAATTATTAACAATATTTTTCAATTTCTTTGAATTCTTGCAATTAACCCGGAAATATTGTATATTCACTATAACTATATTGATTAAAGGAGATGATGTATTTGGATTCGAGTGATGCCATACAATTGGGCGTGCTGATCGCCCTGATTGGATTATCCGCATTTTTTTCTTCCGCGGAGACTTCATTGACAACAGTAAATAAAATCAGAATTAAAACTCTTGCAGACCAGGGGAATAAAAAGGCTGTTACCCTTCTGAAGGTAATTAATGATTCCGGTAAAATGCTCAGTGCTATTTTAATCGGCAATAATATCGTGAACCTGTCCGCTTCTGCACTTGCCACTACACTTGCCCTTAATATCTGGGGCAACGCTGCCGTTGGGATTGCAACCGGAGTTTTAACCCTGTTAATCTTATTATTTGGAGAAATAACCCCCAAGACCCTGGCTACCTTATATGCGGAGCAGCTGTCTATGGGTTATGCCGGTATTATCCTGTTTATGATGCGGGTTCTGACGCCGGTAATCTTTCTGATTAACAAATTATCTTATGTATGCCTGCGCATACTGCGGATAGACCCTTCTGCAAAAATGAACTCTATTACAGAACACGAATTAAGAACCATCGTAGATGTGAGTCATGAGGAAGGTGTGATCGAAAGTGATGAGCGCCAGATGATCTACAATGTATTCGATTTTGGAGATTCCCAGGCAAAAGATATTATGGTTCCCCGTGTGGACATGGTTTCCATTGATATTAACAGCACCTATGATGAGATTATTGATGTCTTTGAACAGGAAAAATTTACGCGCCTTCCGGTATACGAAGAAAGTCCGGATAACGTAATCGGCATCATTAACGTGAAGGATCTGCTCTTCTGCAAGCCTTCCGAAGAATTCCATATACGCGATATCATGCGCGAACCTTATTTCACCTACGAATACAAGAAAACTTCTGAGCTTATGGTAGAAATGCGGCAGGATTCCATTAATTTTACCATTGTACTGGATGAATACGGGGCAACTGCCGGACTTATTACCCTGGAAGATCTGCTGGAAGAAATCGTCGGTGAAATCCGTGACGAATATGACAAGGATGAAGAGGATCTGATCCGCTGCATCAACGACCTGGAATATGTAATTGAGGGATCCATGAAGCTGGACGACGTAAACGATGCTTTAGGACTGGACTTTGATTCTGAAGATTATGATTCCATCGGGGGCTATATCATTGAACGTCTGGCCCCCCTGCCACAACAGGGAGAATTTGTGGTAGCTGAAAACGGCATACGCCTTGTAGTAGACGCAGTAGACAAAAACAGAATTGATAAAGTCCATCTGTATCTACCGGAACCGGAGCAGGGTCCGGATGCCCCGGAACCAGAATTTCCTTCTGATGAAGACGAACCGGAAAAAGAATAACATTGGGCTGCAGACATTCATATATCTGCAGTACCTAAAAAAGCAGCATCCTGTGGATGACCGCCAATGGCGGATCACACAGGATGCTGCTTTTTCTTATTTCACTATATATTTCATAGTTTTGGAATACTTACCCCAATAGGTTTTAGCCCCATTTTTTACATATGCCCGTACTTTAAAAGTATAGGTCTTTCCTTTTTTAATACCTTTTTTGATCAGCACATTTTTAGATTTAGCCGTAACTTTAACGTATTTGCCTGGTTTTACCCTTTCGTATAAGGCATATCCGCTACAGGATTGTTTTACAACGGTAATCTTTGCCGATGATTTTCCATACTTTTTAATGGATTTAATTTTTGCTTTTAATGGACGTGTGGCAGTCTTAACTGATAAAGATTCCACGCCTAATCCGCTTTCATTCAGCGGCGCAATTTTAACGCTGTATTTCTCACCCGGTGCCAGATTCCGTATCTTCATACTGGTACCAGATGTCTCGCCTGCTACGCTCCATTTCTTTGTACTGTAACGGTAAACGGAAACGCGGTATTTCTCTGCACGAGGTGCCTGCTGCCAGGTCACGTTCATGGATGCAGTGTAGGTACCGGTGACTTTTACGCCATTTACAGCACCAGGAACCTGAACTTTAACGTCTGGTTTTGACGCATTGGCCATTACCAGCAGACTTTCTGCAGATTTCAATGACTGATACATATCATCCACCTTCTTCTGGTCGCGAATGGAAATATTTCCGTCAACCAGCAGGTGCTGTGCCTGTGCCAGCACATTTTTAAATGCTGCAGTGCTTTCCGGCGTATATTTGCTCAGGTCTTTTTTCTCTACTTCCTGAACCAATGCAGCCAGGTTCTTTTTATCTGCCTTTTTAAGTACTTTTTGTATTTCTGCATTTAATGCTTTTACTGCTTCATTTACCTGTCCCTGAGAAGCGGTATCCTTATCTCTGATTTTCTGAGCATTACTGATTGCTGCAGGAAGTCCGCTCAAGGAATCCGGTGTATATGCATCGGACATTTCTATCATTTTATCTGCTGTCTGAAGAGCCTGCACAAGTTCTGTTACATCAGCTTTCTCCGTAAGGCCTTCCATCGCAGAGTAAATTGCCCGTACTGCGTCATTGATCTCCCCTTGCAATGCATCTGCTTTTAATCCCTCTGCTTCTTTTAATGCATCCGCCAGGTAACGGTAAGATGATTTTGTATATTTTCCTTCCTCTACAGCTTTTGCATCAGCAACAGCTTTTTCCAGGTTTGTCCTGTCTGTAGGGATATTGAATTTAACTGTGTAAATGTTTTGTGTATTTGGCATTCCGTTTTCGGCTAGCATGATCACTTTTGCTGTTGGATTTGCTTTTGTTGCCTGTAATACCGTAACAGAAGCATTATTCTTCCACTCGGCGGAAATCTGAGGTATATTATTGCTGTCTAAATCAATGACATATTCTTTGACATCCGGGTTAAATCCATCTATCGAAGTACCACCGGCCTTTAAATCTTTCACCTGGTAGTCCGCCTGTGACAGAACAGTTTTTCCAAATGCCTGAATCTCAGTAATACCAAATGCCTTTGAGGAATCAGATACCATATTTACACGTACAATACATGTTTTAACAGGAACAAAATCAATACTTGTCATGTCTTCCGACACAATTGCAGGTGGTGCATCCATTGTTTCTCCGGCATCATTCAGATAAGTAACTTCCGTCCAGTTAGCATCGTCATTAAACGGATGATCCGCTATTTCAGCAATATGCCCCCTAGGATTTTTCACCTCTGCAAATGATGGAATTTCAAAGTCCAGAGGACCTGTGTAGTATTCTATTTTTAAGTTGGTCGGATATTGAATTCCGTTAGAACCCGGCTCTTTGAAAAATCCTACTTTCAGGTTGTCGGCAAACCGCTCTACCACATCCCCTTCTTTAGCCATGATTACGCCAACCCAGTCACTCTGTCTTCCTACACGCTGCCAGTTACACCAGATATTTTTACCATCTGCGTCCTGCTGTGCAAAACTGATAGTTCCATCATTGAGTTTATATACACGGTCTGTAGAGTCAGCCCCGTCATTGGTAAAGGATGCAACTGCAAATGGCAGTTCATATCCGTTACGCAGCTGGTAATAATTTTCTGAGGTTTCCACATCGGTGGATGTCACACGAACCTGTGCAGTTACGGGAACTGTGGTGCCATCTTTTTCTGCTGTTCCCTGTACGGTTACCATGGTATCATCAGCCACATTAAACTGCTCCTGGTTCATTTCTTCCCAAATTACGGGAACTTCTGAAACTGCCGTTCCGTCACTGTAATAAACGGTAGTTGTCTCAGGCATAGATGGTATAACATTTACCGGTGTGGCAAGGGCGTACTGCATAGCTGCCACCACATCTTTTACTTCGATTACTGCCGTAGGACGCAGGCTCTGGCCTACTACAAATCCACGAATCTTGATGCTGCCAAACTCTGAATAATCCGCATTTGATATGCTGTCCCAGGTCACTTCCACATCTCTGTCAAAGCTGCCTTCCACAGAAGCCTTAACGGTTCCCGGCAATTCCGGTGCAACTCCCGGTTTTGTGGATATACGCACTTCTTCATAAGACGTAATCTGTACTTCCTCTGCATTTTTCTCAATGGTGACTTTCACCGGATTCGCTTTTATTACAATGCCGTTATAAGTCACTTCCGAATTTATAGTTACAGTTCCCTCTTTGATCGCATTTAATTTCCCTTTGATGATCTCTGCTTTTCCCCCGTCTCTTGAGGATAACTTATATTCCACACTGGCAAGGCTGCTGTCAAGAACTGTTCCGTCTTCCAATATTGCTTTTGTAGTAATTACTTCAGAAGAATTTTCCGGTATCGTTGTATTTGCCATGGATATTTCAGCCTGATGCAGTTTCAGCGGCATTTTATCAAAACTGATCGTATAAACTGCCTCTGCTTCTGTGGATTCACTCTTTACTAAAACCTTCGTCTGCTCATCAATGGTCTGTGCCGGGATTACAAAGACACTGCCATGATCGGAAGCTTTTGCCGTAACCACCGGTATTTCATAAGGATATGCAGATGTTACCGTATAGTTAAACTGGCCTGCCGCAAAACCTTCTATGGTTTCACCATTTACCTGCAAGTCTTCCAATGCTGCTGTCTCTCCAACTGCGGCAACTCCGGTATATACTTTTAATTCAGATATACCTACCGGTTTAAATCCGCCGTCTTTCGGCTGGCCTTCCATCAGGATGCGGATAAACTTCGCATTTACCGGATCGAAATTAACCGGATATTCTTTTGCCCAGTCCTCTGCTGCATCCCCAAAATCATCTACGTGATCCTGATTAGCCACATTTGTCCAGGTTGTTCCGTCCATACTGGTCTGAATCGTAACCTTTGCAGGTTTTCTGGTCTGTCCATCGGTATAGAAATGAATTCCGGCCTTTCCGATCTGAGCTGCTTCTTCAAATTCCAGCTGAACCCAGGATTCTTTCTTGTCACCGTTTCCATTTACCCAGTTATTCCAGGATGGTGTTCTGGAGATATTGCCGTCATTAATATTGGATGACATATTATTGTCATGGTTGTTGACATAGTCTTCTACATTGTTATAGGAAGCTGATGGTTTTGGATATAACGCACTGCCCTCTCTGGTAGCAATGTTTTTCGCATAAACAAGCTCTTCTGTTACCCTTACTATGGCTTTGGCGCTGTGTTTTTCTATCCCTTCCAGAGTTCCCTTAACCTCAAATTCACCAGTCTGAGCAACCTGCTCCAAAGTGATAGCGTCCCAGGTCACATTTACTTTCTTCTGGCTGCCATCTGTATATACTAACTCCGCTGTATCGGGAAGCTGTGGTATTTCATTTAAACCGGTAACGGCTCTCACGTCTTTAATACCGAGAATTCCGATGATCGTAACTTTAATTTCAATCCGGTCACCGGTTTCAACCGTACCCGCTGCCTGGAACACACCTTCTTTTTCCAGAAGTTCTTCCGGTATATCATCCCATTTTACACTCAGTTTCTGTTTGGTTCCATCGCCATATACGGCTTCCACTTTTTCAGGAAGATTTACTTTTTCTCCCAGTATTGCAGTTACCGCTTTTGCATTATATCCCAGAATCTGATCTGCCGGAACCTTTGTTTCTGTTGTAAATACATTTACAGAATCGCCTCTTAACCCTTCTGATGATGCTGTCAGGGTGAAGCTGCCTGCATCCTTAGTTGATTGAACCAGCACAACTGCTTTTCCGTTAAATGCTTTTCTCTTCCATATGCCATTGGTATCCTTATACCGCTCATGGCTGGAAGCATCACCGTTATCCACACCTACGATTTTACCGTTGCCTGACACATTGAATATCACTTCATTATCTGCGGTAGGCACTACATTGCCATTTGCATCCGTTATATCCACTTCTATATAAGAAATATCCCTGCCGTCTGCAGTAAGTACATTTTTCTCAGGCTTCAGGCTTACAGATGCAGGATCTGATGCACTGCTTACTACATCTTCAGCTATTTTCAGTCCGTCTTTGTCATAAGCAATTGCCGTTAAGGTACCCGGTTCATAATTCAGGCGCCATTCCAGATAAAGTTTTCCGTCAGCGGTCTGCTGATATTCCTTATCCTTATTGTCTTTTACTTCTGCAACATTTTTATAAGGTGTAACCGTCTCAAATGTCTTCTTCTGTTCAACCAGAGTTCCGATTCCGTCACTGGTATCTGATGCAGGTTTAAAATACAGTTCTACGGAACGTGCATTGGTATAAACACGTACCGGAATTTTCCCATTTTTATCTGTTACTTTGGATTTCAGATTGTTGTCTTCCCAATTCCAATGAGGCAGAATATGAACCATCGGATTATCTTTTACATCCGTCCACTGGCTTTGATAAAGGTAATAGGAATCTTTCGGAAGCCCTGCTGTATCTACAATACCAAAGTAAGAGCTCTTAGGCGGTGTAGTAGTAGACTGATTCCATGGTGTAGGTTCTCCGATATAGTCAAAGCCTGTCCATACAAATTCTCCTGCAATGAACTTTCTGTCCCGGTCTCTGACCAGGGAATCCTGTGCCGTTCTTCCCCATCCCACACAGTCTGTATCATATGATGACTGCTGGTAAGGAATCGATGCACCGCTGTTGACAGTATCCGGATGGGCATATACGCCACGGCTGCTGGTAGCAGATGCTATTTCTGAACCATACAGCTTCCACTCCGGCTTCTCCCTGTGCTGGGCATCATAGCGGTTCTCACTATAGTTAAGTCCCGGAATATCTACAGCATCAAATACAGCCACCATATTGGCATTTCCAAGATTAGAGCTGGTATCCCCCATGTTTCCACGGAATTTATCTTCTCCGATGGTTGTCGGTCTGGTGGTATCAATTTCCTTTACCCACTTGACCAGATTTTTCGCTGTCTGAGCTCCCTGCGAGCTGTTCGTTGTCCAGATTTCATTTCCGATAGACCACATTATAATGGATGGGTAGTTCTTTCCCCGTTCTACCATATTCTTAATATCAAATTCTGCCCAGGTCTGTCCGGGTTTTGCATCCGGATGGGTTGCTTCTCTTGTAAAAAACCTTCCGTAATCATAGGTTTTTTTGCCGCCCTGCCAGGTATCAAAGGCTTCATCAATTACCATAAGCCCCATTTTGTCACAGATTTCAATCAGCTTATCATCTGCCGGATTATGGGTAACGCGGATGGCATTTACACCCATATCCTTCATAATCCGCATCTGTCTCTCAATCGCCGTGTAGTTGGCAACGGCGCCGAGTGAGCCCTGGTCATGATGCATGCAGACACCGTATAACTTCATCCATTCACCATTTAAATAAAATCCGTTATCGGTAGTGAATTCAGTGTAACGGAAACCAAATCTGCTTTCGCTGGAATCCAGTACCTGATCCCCTTTTACGATATCCGTCTTCAGATAATACAGATTCGGGTCTTTTGTTGACCAGAGTGCTGGATTTGCTACTGTGGTGCTTTGGGAAACCGGCTGAGTTTCACCGGATGAAAGTGTTACGTCCTCAGATGTAACAGGCTCCGTTACTGCTTGTCCGTTCCCGTCCAATACGGTCTGGCGAACCTGAACTGTCTGTTCTTTGTCCATATCATTTTTCACCTTGGTAGTTACATTTACCGTACCTGTTCCGTTTTCGATATCCGGTGTGGTAATCTGTGTTCCCCAGTGATCCACATGGACTTTGTCTGTAACGGTGAGATGCACATCCCGGTAAATCCCGCTTCCGGAATACCATCTGCTGGACTGCAGCTGGTTTACAACCTTGACGGCAATAACATTTTTGGTTTTGCCGTCGCAGACCAACTCATCCGTAATATTATATGTAAATGGCATATAGCCATAAGGATAGTTGCCTACAGATTTTCCATTTACATAGGTGGTACTGTTCATATAGACGCCGCCAAAATCAATGGAAATCTCTTTGTCCTTCATAGATTCCGGAAGAACGAATGTTTTACGGTACCAACCGGTTCCCCCATTCAGATATCCACATTCTGACGTTGCTGGCGAATTATAATCGAAATCAAATTCAATGCTCCAATCGTGAGGAAGATCCAGGCTGCGCCAGGAAGTATCATCAAAATCTTTACTTTCCGCACCACCTGGATCTCCCAATGAGAACTTCCAGTCATCGTTGAACAACATGCTTCTGTCGGTCTCATTCTCACTGGAAAGCAAGGATACTGCCGGTTTTGGCTCTTCCTTCGCAAAAGCTGTCGTGCTTATGCTGGAACAAACCATACACAATGTTAACCCCAATGCCACTAATCGTTTTTTCATGTTTTCCCTCCATCTTTTTGATTATTCACCGAATATCCGTACAAAAATATTCAGATGTATTTCTATCTTACCAAAAAGTGTCAGAAAAACTCATATGATTTTCTTATCATTTTATTTGAATTTCTTAATCAGTCAGATCTTAAGCCTCTTCCTCATCCTGCCCATGGTGACAACCTTCATGATGATGGTGTCCATCCTGATGTTGATGCCCGTTATCCGTTAATTCTATCTCATCTCCCGCCATTTTTAAAATAGCTTTAATTTCTTCAGCAGGCATTTCTATATAAGCAGACAATTCTTCCAGGCTGACCTTTCTCTCCAGGTCCACTTCCAGATTCCTAATCGCTTCATTTAAATAATTGACCTGCTCCACAATCTGCTGGTCGTCATGCTTGAAGTCTTTTTGTTCCTGCTCTGCGTCATCCACTACCTGAAGGATTTCTTTTTTCATATATTCCCGATACCCGGACAGGGTCTTCTGCCGCTTCAGTGCATCCATGACCAGAATGAGGCCCACATTTCCCTCCTGAATCAGATCACTCTTGGGAAGCTGTGTATTGCTGTATTCCATTACCAGATCATAGACTCTTTTCAGGTTCTGCTCAATCAACCGGCTTTTTGCCATGGCATCCCCATCGGCTGCCTGATTAAAAAGTGCAAGTTCCTCTTCTTCTGATATTTCTTCAATATTGCTTGCCGCAAGATCCTCCAGATACATTTTCAAAAAGTCATCTTCCTCCCGGGACGCCTGGGAGGATTCTTCCAGGACTTCTCTGTCGGGTGTTTCATCCGGTACAGAAGCTGCTTTTTGGTAACCTTCTACTGCTATTTTCTGACTTCCCAGATATTCATAAATAAATTCATACTGTTCATCGGTCAGATGAGCGTTTTTAAAAAATTCTTTGATTTCCTCTTTGCTTAATACATTATTTTTTGAATCTGCATATGCTTTTAATTCACTTAACATCTCACGAAATATAATTTTTTCCTGCATATTTTCACTCCTTTATCCTGTTTACTTTTCCTCCAATACGGAAATGGCTTTTTGCAGCTGGTTATCTTCCTCATGGCTTAACGCCACCTTTTTTTCCAGTGACTCATCCAGCTTTACTTCCACATCCGGATCAATCCCAACTCCGTGGATATTATTTCCTTTTGGAGTATAATATTTCTCGATGGTCAATTTCAATGTCGTACCATCGCTCAGGGTTTTATACCCCTGCACAATTCCCTTACCAAAGGTAGTGGTTCCCACCAGCGTTCCGATACCGTAATCTTTTACAGCACCGGCGAATACTTCTGATGCACTGGCACTGTTTCCATTTACCAGAATTACCATTGGCTTGGTAAACTGATGTTCCGCATCTGATTTATACTCTTTTTTATTACCGTATTTATCCTCTGTATATACAATTAAACCTTCCGGCAGAATCTGATCCAGCATCTTACATGCCACCTGCAGCACGCCCCCCGGGTTATTGCGAAGGTCAATAATGAGTTTTTCCATTGATTCACCTTCCAGTTTTTTTAATGCATTCTCAAATTGCTTCTCTGTAACACCATCAAACTCCGAAATGGCAATATATCCAATATTGTTTTCCAGCATTTCACTGCTGACAGTAGGCATCTCTACAGCCCCAACATTAACCTCTGCTTTAACTGGTTCTTCGCTACCTTCTCTTTTTACTTCCAGTTGTACGGTACCATCTTTTTTGTCCTTAATCAGCGCTACGACCTGATTCAAATCCAATTCGCTGACATCCTGGTTATCCACTTTGTACAGGATATCACCCGGCAGCAGCCCTGCTTCATCTGCTCCAAATCCGTCATAACATCTGGCTATGGTAATTAGTTTTGTCACCTTATCCTGCATCATAACAGCACCGATGCCGCTGTATGTACCCGCGTTTGATTCCTGAAGCTGTTTCATCTCCTCCTCTGTATAATAATTAGAATAAGGATCTTCCAGCCCCTTTACCAGGCCTTTATATAACTGTGTTTCAACCGATTTTGCATCGGCATCATTTAAATAATACTGGTTTATTACATCCTCTATTTCATCGATTTTCTTTTGGACTTTTCCGTCATCCAGTTTCAAAAGTTCTTCCGCCTGTTCTTCTTTTGGCAGTGTCTCTTTCTGGGTTTCCTCTCCGGCTTTAAACAAATTACTGTTCACAATCTCACCTGAAATAAAATACGCTGCCAGCCCTAACACCGCAGTTACGCACAGCCCACACAAAAACCCCTTAAAAAACCGCTTGTCATCTTCCATGATACGTCTCCTTCAAAAGAAAGATCTTGAAACAGCAACTCCCCTGCTTCAAAACCCTTCTGCATACTTATTCCTGTGCATATCGCAAACTGGCTGCGATACTGCCAAATAACTGTGTAAAAGCGTATTTCTTTTACACTCCTATCTTATTCCATATTCTGTAAATTATTCGCATTGTTCTTCTGCGCCATAGAAGCCGAATTGTATTTCTATATACTCCGGGCAAAGGAAGAACCCTCTGTTATTCCTAGTGCGTGTTTGTATCACGCTCTACAGCAGAGAGTTCCATATACCCTTTTCTTAATAATCCTGAGTCTCCATATATTTCATATATTTTACTACCATCAAGGCAATCTTAAAGGTAATTGCATCTTCAAATACCCTAAGATCCAGTCCGGTACTCTTCTGCAGCTTATCCAGACGATAAACAAGGGTATTTCTATGAATATAGAGCTGTCTTGATGTCTCTGAAACATTCAGGCTGTTCTCGAAGAATTTATTAATCGTAGTTAATGTTTCTTCATCAAAGTCATCCGGTGATTTTCCATCAAAGATTTCTCTTATAAACATTTTACAAAGCGGAATTGGCAGCTGATAAATGAGACGCCCGATTCCAAGGGAACTGTACGCAATCACATTGCGTTCGCTGAAGAAAATCTTGCCTACATCCAGTGCCATTCTGGCTTCTTTATAAGATCTGGACACTTCTTTAATTTCCCCAACAATTGTTCCATAGGCTATATGTGCCTTTTCCCTTTTTTCCAGTCCCAGGCAGTCTATGATACTTTTGGCTACTTTATCCATCTCAGGATAGCCTTCCGTATTTACCAGTTCTTTTACTACGATGATGCTCTTCTCATCTACCGCAGTTATAAAATCACCGGATTTTCCTCCAAGGAAAGTACGTACATTCTCTAAAGAAGTATTGTCCTTCTCATAACTGGTCTCCAGGATAAATACCACACGCCTTACATCCGTTTCAATATGTAGCTTCTTGGCACGGTTGTATATATCCACCAATAAAAGATTGTCTAAAAGCAGGTTCTTGATAAAATTATCTTTATCAAACCTCTCTTTATAAGCGATTAACAGATTCTGGATCTGGAAAACCGCCAGTTTTCCAATCATGTACACATCTTCACTGCTGCCATCTGCGATCAGCACATATTCCAGCTGATGCTCATCAAATACCTTGAAGAACTGGTGTCCAGCCAGTACCTGACTGTCTGCCGGAGAGGATACGAACGCCATTGCTGACTCCCTGTATTCATCTGCCTCCGGAAATGTAGTTGCAAGCATGCTTCCTTCTGTGTCTACAATACACAGATCTACTCTTGCGATCGCCTTCAGACCATCGAGAGTATTTTGTAAAATTTGATTTGATATCACTTAATGTCACTCCTTCTTCCCATAATTTAAGAAACCTGATAACGATTACGTTCCCACTCTTCTCCCTGTAAACGCTAATACTACTTGTATTCTAATATAAAACTACCAAAAAAGAAAGAGAAAAATGATACTTTTTTGTAAAAAAGTATCATTTTTCAAAATGACGCTCTAAAAAACCCAATCCAAGCACCTCTTTTGCATCGCTGACCACCACAAAAGCTCCCGGATCTACGGATGCAACTCTCTCTTTTAACAAAATAATTTCTTTTTTGGAAACTACGCAGAACAGCATATCTCTATGCTCACCGGAATACATGCCTCTTGCATCCAGTCCGGTCAGGCCCCGTTGCAGTTCATTCATAATCTCATGTGCCACTTCATCCCTGAGACTCGTGATTATAAAAGCAATTTTAGAATAATTAATACCTTCAACCATATGGTCAGAGATCCATGACGTCACCAGAATTGCAATGATTGCATACAGCGCCCGGCTGATTCCGAAAATATATGCGCCTATGAGCACAATAAAAGCATCAATCACCTGCATAATCTGAACAATGGAATAATGGCGGAGATAATGCTGTATCAGGGAAGCAACCATATCCGTTCCCCCTGTTGTTCCTCTGGCCATGAACACCAGTCCGATTCCCAGGCCCATGATTCCGCCTCCAAAAAGTGCCGAGAGAATATAATCTTCATTCATTAACGGGAAAACCGGCATGATAAATAACCAGAAAGACAGACTGAACGTCGCAAAGAATGTCCGTTTTAAAAAACGGCCCCCTTTAATTTTCATTCCCAGGATAAACACCGGAATATTTAAAGCGATGTTTGTGAGCCAGAGCGGTATGCCGCCCTTTAAAAACGGATCAGTCACGGCTTTGATCAAAATCGCCGCCCCTGTAAATCCTCCGGTCACCATATCCGCCGGCTCATAGATAGAGTTAATGGCTACCGCCATCAGTGCAGTACCCGCGAACATCATTAAATAATCAAGATACTTCGGCCTTTTCCTGTGAAATTCCATGGGATTACTCCCCCTTTTCGCTCTGATATTTTGATACTTTTCTCTTAAATATCCTCTTTTCTATCAGTTTGCCCAAAAAGTTTGCTTTTGATTCCACATTCATTAATGATGTTGCAGTTTGTCCCAATCCAATCCATACTCTGGCACCCAGCTTCTGCCGGCATCCCATTAGGAATTCCTCTTCATAAGGGCTTGGAATCGCTGCTATAATAATATCTTCCGCCGAAGCATTCAGCAGATTTACGATGCTGTCTTCGTCTTCTGTGGCATCGTCAAGGGAAAAAGTACCTACGATATTCAGTCCTCTGTGCTGCTTTTTCATATGTTTCTGAAAAATCAGCCGTTCGGAATCTTTCTCCGTCAGCAATGCCACTGTCTTATCATGCTCCATCGCATAACTGCATATGCCTTTCAAAAAACTGTTATCTTCTACCTCTTCTAATGACTGCTTCAAATCATCGCCACAGACTTTCCAGACTTCCTTATCTCCGATGATATTTAAATCCATCTTCCCCATCTCGTCTGTCCATCCCGGCTCTTTTACTGCTTCCACCAGAACATTTGCAAATATCATCCCTACTGTGCTAAGAGAATCTGTCTCCAGAAATCCTGCCACCTTGCCTACTGCTTCTTCTACACTGTCATTATCGATCTTAACGCCCAGTATTTCTATATTCTTATTCATCTTATCACCTGCTACCTTAAATCCGATTTTGAGCATAATCCTTCATCGTAAAACAATGATAACAGACTTTACTTTTAATTTCAAGCAATACCTATTTTGTTAACATGTAATTAATGAATGTGTAATTTTTTGTTTTGACTCTAAACAATTTCCTATTTCAAATCATAAAAATTTATGTTAATATTTATGTATTGTATTTTTTCCGCCTGTTTCGTCATAACAGGTGCGATATATACTGATTTTGCCTGCCTATAGAATTTATTCTAAATAATAATAAGCGGAGGAAAGAAAATGATCTACAATGACATTAAAAAACTGGTTACCTATGGACTTCAGACGGGACTGATCGAGGAGACAGACCGGATCTACACCACCAATGCCCTTTTGGAATTGCTGGAGTTGGAAGAATACGACGAGCCTCAGGAAGAATATACAGAGATTGATCTGGAAGAGGTGCTTTCTAATATCATGGATTATGCATTCGAACATGGCATTATGAAAGAAAACAGCGTTGTCTACCGTGATTTATTTGATACAAAAATCATGGGGCTTCTGGTTCCAAGACCTTCTGAAGTAGTAAAAAAATTCCGGGATCTGTATACAAAAGATCCGGAAGCTGCTACCGATTACTTCTATAAATTAAGCCAGGATACGGATTATATCCGAAGATACCGCATTAAAAAGGACATGAAGTGGGAAACCCCTACTCCTTATGGAGATCTGGACATTACCATCAACCTTTCCAAACCGGAAAAGGATCCAAAGGCAATTGCTGCCGCAAAGCTCGCAAAACAGAGCGGTTACCCCAAATGCCTCCTATGTCCTGAAAATGTAGGTTATGCCGGCAGAGTGAATCATCCTGCAAGACAGAACCACCGCATTATTCCTGTTACGATTAATAACAGCCAGTGGGGATTCCAGTACTCTCCTTACGTATATTACAATGAGCACTGTATCGTTTTCAATACCAAACATATCCCAATGAAAATTGAAAGAGATACTTTTGGCAAGCTTTTGGATTTCGTAAAGCAGTTCCCACACTACTTTGTAGGCTCCAATGCAGATCTTCCCATCGTTGGCGGTTCTATCTTAAGCCATGACCATTTCCAGGGAGGCAATTATGAATTTGCCATGGCTAAAGCTCCGATTGAATCTTCATTTACGATTAAAGGATTTGAAGATGTCACAGCCGGAATTGTTAAATGGCCGATGTCCGTTATCCGCATCAGCTGTACCGACACCGGACGTATTATCGAACTGGCTGACCATATTTTAAATGCATGGAGAGGATATACGGACGAAGCTTCCTTTATCTTTGCAAATACTGACGGAGAACCTCACAATACCATAACTCCAATTGCCAGAAAACGCGGCGATGCATATGAACTGGATCTGGTACTGCGTAACAACATTACAACAGAGGAACATCCTTTGGGAGTGTATCATCCTCATGGAGAACTTCATCATATTAAAAAAGAAAACATCGGTCTAATCGAAGTTATGGGACTTGCCGTTCTTCCTGCACGGTTGAAATCAGAAATGGAACAGCTGGCAGATTATATTACTTCCGGGAAAGATATCCGCTCCAATGACGAGCTGGAAAAACATGCCGACTGGGTAGCGGAATTTTCAGGGAAATATGCGAAGATCGATGAAAGCAATGTACAACAGATTCTGAACGATGAAATCGGGCTGGTATTCATGAAAGTTCTGGAACATGCCGGAGTTTACAAATGTACAGCAGAAGGCCGGGAAGGCTTTATGCGTTTCATAGGTACTCTGTAATGACAAAAACTGCACTTATCACCGGTGCTTCCCGGGGTATCGGACGCGCCATAGCCTTAAAGCTTGCAAGCGAGGGATATCAGGTAGTTATCACTTGCTTAAAAAACGGCGGTCTTTTGGAAGAGACGAAAAATTTCATTGAAAAGTCATACGGAGTCACCTGTTTCCCCTTTGTGGGGGATATGGGGGACCCGGAAACGGTAGAACAGCTTTTCCATGAGATAGCTGCCCGTTTTCAATCGCTGGATGTGGTTGTAAATAATGCCGGTATTTCCTATGTAGGACTTTTTACCGATATGTCTCCTGAACAGTGGAACCGCATTTTGCAGACGAATCTATCCTCTGCGGTCTACTGCAGCCAGCATGCAATCCCTATGATGCTTTCCAAAATGAAGGGCAAAATCATTAACATTTCTTCCGTCTGGGGATGCGTCGGCGCCTCCTGTGAGGTCGCATACTCCTCCGTAAAGGGAGGAATGAATGCCCTGACCAAAGCCCTGGCAAAAGAACTGGCACCCAGTAATATCCAGGTAAATGCCATTGCCTGCGGAGCCATCGATACGGAGATGAACCAGTTTTTAAGTTCAAAAGAGCGTGCTGAACTGATTGCCGAGATCCCTTCGGATCGTTTTGGAAAAACAGAGGAAGTTGCTGACCTGGTGTATGACCTCTGCCGGAATCATTCCTACCTTACGGGGCAGGTAATTAAGTTTGACGGAGGATGGATCTGACTTGGTCTAGCCGAATATAACTGAATCAAGCAGGATCTGGGAACATTTACTAATTAACATAGTTAGGGGCTGTAAAATAAGTCCCTAATTAGGAATCGCCAGTTCCGGCAAATGCCGGCTCT
>OATB01000208.1_pt1 | contig 58020 bp, 75 predicted proteins | sample 1494941 | NCBI WGS metagenome assembly OATB01 (sample SAMEA2579931, study PRJEB22360) | human gut metagenome | reverse complement strand
ACAGGGAGCGAGTATTCATTATCGGACATCTTAGAGGAGAACGTACCAGAAAAGTTTTTCCTTTCAAAAAAAACGACAGAACGTTTACTAAATTACAAGGACAACAAATTTACGCCAATACACTCACAACAAGAATCGAAGCTCAAGGAACAGGAACGTATGTTGTTGAACGTGAACAGCATGAAGAAAAAATAGCAATACCTGTACTAACACCAGATAGACTTGAAAAACGACAAAATGGAAGACGGTTTAAAGGTGATGGTGAAGAAATGTTTACGTTAACTGCACAAGATAAACATGGAGTAGCTATTATTCAGAAATCTCGTGGTTATAACGATGGAGGTATATATAAAGTTGCTCCAACTGTAACATCTAATAGTTGGCATGAAAATAACTTTTTAAAAGACAGTATTCGAATTCGCAAGCTAACACCTCGTGAATGTTGGAGGCTTCAAGGGTTTCCTGACTGGGTGTTTGATAAAGCAAAAGAAGTAAACAGCGATAGTCAATTATATAAGCAAGCAGGAAACAGTGTAACAGTACCAGTCATTGCTGATATTGCCAGTAGATTAGAAAGTGAGTGAAAAAATTGTGACATATCCAAATTTTCAGAAAGAAAGTTCTACGTGTGCTAATTGTGGTAACGCATTGTTTAATGATGGAGAATTTACTAATCAATCATATTTAACAATTAGAGACAATTTTATGATAGTTAATTTTTTCCAGTTTGAAGATGGAACAGACAATATGTTTTGTGATGCAAATTGTCTTGCTAGTTTTCTTTCAGCGGAAGAAGTGGAAATATTAGAAAGCGAGTGGAGAAGATGATTCCAAAATTTAGAGCATATTCAGTAGAAGAAAACATAATGTATTATCCAGATGAAGATAAAAATGTAGAATGGACTATTGATGATGATACAGGATTTATAGCGCCTCTTATCAATCTAGAAAATGGCATGTGGGGAATGATTGATAAATATGTTCTCATGCAATCAACAGGGTTGAAAGACAAGAACGGCGTTGAATTTTTTGAGGGTGATATTGGATGGGATGACCATCAAGAAGTGCACGGACAAGTAATTTTTGAAAATGGTGCATTTAAATACGAGTGGGAAAATATATCTGAGGATTTATTTGAAGCTACCGACGATATTGAGATTGTTGGGAATATCCATGAAAATCCAGAACTATTGGAGGGAAATTAAATGCATGAACTAATAAAAGAAATTGAACGTCAATTAGAAATGGATCGCATTGAAGAAGGAAATATGTCAGCAGAAGATGTTTTATACATCGTAAAAGGGTTTAAAAGACCATATCTAAACGAAAATCAGCAGATTGTGCTTGATTGGTTGAAAGAATCATGCAAATTAAACGGATTACGTGAAGTCATCGAAATTATGGGTTTTCTATCAACTACTGGTGGAAAAATGAAGTATAAGCAAGTAGCTTATGCATATGGTGACTTAAATGATGATGAATTGAAGCATGTCTTACAAGCGTTTAGCCGGTGGGCTATTGAACAGGAGGAAGGATAATGGGAGAAATTGCAGAAATGATGTTGGAAGGTGTCTTATGTGCAAGTTGTGGAGTATTCCTTGATGTAGACGGGAATGGGTATCCTGAATATTGTGAAGATTGCCAAGAACAAATAATCGAGGAGGACCATCGATGATTAAACAAGAATTGATTGGTATTTTAGAAGGTTTAGAAGGTGATTCATTCATCGAAAAGTACAACGAAGGATATGATCAAGCAGTTCGTGACTGTTTGATTGCAGTAAAACAACTTGACGAATCGAAAAAAACTGTATTGCCCAAAAAGGCCGATGACTTTATCAAAGAAGGCGAAGGCCTAGGTTCTGATAAAGTTGATATTATTGATTCAGCAATTTCTTTCGCAAGAGCAATGCCAAATGATGAATTTTCTTTGTGGTTTAAATCGAATAGAAATTTATTTGTTGATGCAGTATCCAACGGCTACGAAGTGGAGAAAGAGCAACTTTATTATGTAGTATTTGATATTTTACATTCACAGAAGTATTTAGTGAAAAACGTTAAGACGAACCAGTTCTATTTGTCTAACAATGAAAAAGTTGTCGGCAACTACGAGCAAGTAAGATTCACTGAACAAGAAATCAAAGATATCGGTCAAGGATATTGGTATTTTAAAAAGAAAGTGGAGGAAGATGAGTAATGCCATACTTAACCAATAAAGAAGTTCAGATTATCAGTTTATTAATCAAAGATGGAATTAAAGCATTTGATTTTCGTGGTGGTTTCCGCGATTGCTGGTTCACAGTAAAAGAATCAAATGAATTAGCCAATAAAATAGAAAAAATATCAGATGTTATTTTAGAACGAGATCGTGACGAATTTTGGTATGAAAATGAAGATAATGACAGAATCCACCATTTGAAAATTTTACCTGAATACTTCGAAGCAGTCGTTTCAGGTGATAAATGTTTTGAAATCCGAAAAAATGACCGTAACTATCAAAAGGGCGATATCTTACGATTAAACGAATATCAAGACGGACAATATACAGGTCGCTTTCATGTCGTGGAAATAACATACATTACAGATTACGCCCAACAAGATGGCTATGTCGTCTTAGGAATTAAGTGAAAGTAGGTAACTAATGAAAACGTATTTAACCAGACAAGCTGAGAAATGTTTGTGGCACTACACCAACAAAATGGGCGTGTTCGGCTGTTTTGAGGTAACCATTGGCTGGTTTGGCAAGGAAAGAGTCGACTTTATGACTTATTCTACTGACAACACCATTAGATGCTATGAAATTAAAGTTACAATGGCAGACTTGAAAAGTTCCGCAAAACAAACGTTTTTAGGTGATTATAACTATTTAGTGGTTACTAACGAATTATGGGAAAAGATTCAAGCCAATCCAGATTTAAAATGGAAATATAGCAATCAGGGAATACTAATTTTTTCTGAACTAAGGCATAACTTAGGTATTACAAGTGTTAAAAAAGCGAAAAAGCAAAATGTCCCATTAGGAACACGAGCAACAGTTTTAGAAAGCATGGTGCGCTCTTTGAATCGAGAAGTTGAGAAATTTTACAAGGTAAAGACTTTTTGGGGATTAAGTGAGGAGGCCAAATAGATGAAAATTATAGCAAGAGATCGAGGGACTGGAAAAACAACAGAGCTAGTTAAAGAATCAGCTAGAACAGGTCAGTATATTTTAGCAGTGAATAAAGCTCATGTTCAAAACATCGAACAAATTGCCAAAAAAGCAGGCGTTACTATTCCATATCCTGTTACGGTGGATGAGATTGTAAGAATGGACCGCTTTACATGTGCCAGTTCTATTCAACGAGATGGATTGCTAGTGGATGAAGCAATTATGGTTTTAAGTAAACTAATTGGCTTAAAAATCACTGGTGTGACTATATCTCTTGAAGGAGAACAACAATGCTAAGTTATCCAGAATTATATATACTGGGCCGTCAAGTAGACGGCGTGTATGTTGAGTACCTGCATGGAGCAGAGCAAGCCGATTTATTTTTCGATTATACAATTGCTCGTGATGAAAGAAATCATATGAATAAAACCAATATGAAAGATGGCACTTGGAAAATTTTAAAATATGGCAGACCAATTACAGTGGAGGCTGAGTAAATGGAAGATATCTTAATTATACTGACTTTAGTGCTTTACTTTTTACTTGGCTACAATGCTGGTAAACGTAAATATATTAAAGCGATGAGAACGGCAATTAACTATGAGCTAAAATTAACTACAAGTGACTATCAAAAAGGGTGGATTGATTGTTTATATTTCATTCTGAACAGTAACAGAAAGGATAGATAGATGAAAACAGCTGAAGAAGAAATCAATGAATTAATCAGCAAATACAATTTTGAAGTAGCAGTACTAGAAGATGTCAATTATAGATTATCTTGTTGTAGAGATGAAGCATATGCAAGACAGCAGCTTCGATATTTAAAGAATCAAATCATTATGGGATTTGCAACTGAAAAAAAGAAATAATAAGATATTAATTAATGAAAAGAGGAAAATTTATGGGTAAGAAAAAATCAAAAATTAAAAAGAAAAAGCGTCGTTTACAAGAGAAAGCAATGGCCAATGGAACGATAAATACGAAGAAAAAATAATCAGAGGTGGATTATGTGGACTTTAAGCCAGCCAAACTATCCGAATTAGAGAATTTTGATGGAAAGCATGTTATAATACTAGTTAGCAACGGACAAACAAAAGTAGCCGATTTGCCTGACCATGGAGTTGTTGAAGTAATATCTCATGCAGGCAAAGTAACGTTTATTGAACAAAAAATTAAAGAAAAATTTTAATATAGTCTGACTAGACATACTAGAAGACATCTGACCAATTGTGTTTTTACACATTGGTTAGGTGTCTTTTTGTATTTTTATTAGAAGGAGCGATTCGCCGATGTTAGACCAACACGGAAGAAAGATTTTGATTCAGGAATATAAGTCTGATTTAAAAGACGCAAGTCGTCAGCATCGACGAATTGCAAAGAAGAAGTATCAAATTGAAAAAAATGGCAGATTAGAAACAATTGACGACCGTACTGCAGAAGATATAAAGGAACAGTCCATTTATGCTGAAATTATTTCATCTACCAAATATGCGTTATATTGGCTTGAACATGGAATTGAGAGACCTCTTGATGAGGAGGCAGCAAAAAAAATACCTAAATATCGCAGAGCTAAACATATTACAAATATGGATAAGATATCATACGAAATTTATTGTAACCAGTATGAATCTGCACGTAATTACCCTATTACTGAAGAGAAACAAGAGATGTTGATTCAACTTAAAGAGTTGTTATCAACGTTCAGCGAGAGAGAGCGTGATTTGTTTGATTATATCCATAATCAGCAACTTACTTATGCAGAAGCTGCTGAAAAAATGGATATTAAAGTAGGGACTGCTAAATCCATGTCACAACGAATTAGGAATAAAATTGATGCTTATTTCGAATATGGACATCAGATTTCATTATTTTAAATTTCATTTTTTTGTAAACCATTCCCACCTATAGGTGAGAGGTAAAATTCTCCTATTCTAAGTTGGTAGAGTAGCTTAATAATATTTACTTGTAAAAAAAACAAGAGAGGAGGTGTTCCTCCTCCTCTAATTTTCTACAAATTACGAGTAAATTAGGTAGACGTGTAGCTCAATAGGTAGAGCAGTTGATTTTTAATCAATGGTGCATGATTGCTTGTGCAGGTTCGACTCCTGTCACGTCAATAGGTAGCGTAGCTACTTAAATAAAAAATCGGTATATGTCAATAAATGTTTCTACTACTGTGACACACGATTTTCACTCCTTCCTTTCAAAGTGCCTGCCTGCGGAAACAGGAAAAGGCGAGCAACCTAGTATTGTTATTCAGTGTGGATTCGGCTAGGCGTTCCACACAAATTTAAATAGGGGATACATTATGAATTACTGGTACATAAGTTTAAGTAAAAATTACCCACCAAAAATAACTAGACAAGTTGAACTTCATCGACACTATGCTGTTGTTGAATGTATACAACGTGTAAATAAAAAAGAAATGGTAGCTCTAGAATTGAATTTTCTAGGTTATGGATTTTATAAAGACAATCACATTCAAGAAAATTTAACACATAAAAAAAGAAGTGTTCGTTATGAAAGAACTAATCAAAGTATCAGTCAATGAAAATGATGAACAGTTAGTTAGCGGTAGAGAGTTACACGAATTTTTGCTGGTTGGAACGCCTTATAAACGATGGTTTGAACGAATGACAGAATATGGATTTGCTGAAAACGTTGATTTTACCGTGATTGCCAAAAATGTCCATGACGAGACAGCTTTTGGTGGCGTTCGTACTGTTACTGATCACGCTATGACCTTAGATATGGCTAAAGAGATTTCAATGATTCAAAGAACTGACAAGGGTAAACAAGCGCGACAATATTTTATTCAACTAGAAAAAGCTTGGAATAATCCTGAGATGGTCGTGCAACGCGCCTTACAAATTCAAAAAAAAAAGTTGAAGCTCTACAATTAGAAAATGAGCAATTGAGGCCCAAAGCGTTATTTGCAGATGCTGTCAGTGTTAGCCATACTAGTATTTTGATTGGTGAGCTTGCTAAATTGATTAAACAAAACGGTGTAGACGTTGGTGCTAAACGTTTATTTTCATGGTTACGTGAAAAAGGATACCTGATTAAAAGAAAAGGTACCGATTGGAATATGCCTACACAGAAGTCAATGGATCTCGAATTATTTGAAGTGAAAGAAACGACTATTGCACGTTCCGATGGTAGTGTAAGTATCAGTAAAACGCCTAAAGTTACTGGGAAAGGTCAGATTTATTTTGTGAATAAATTCTTGTCAGAATAACTCCAGAATGAAATTTTATATTTCATTTAACTGTTCGATTATAGTAAGCAACTCTTGCAGTGAGTTTTTCATATTTTTACCTTGAAGGGTTTCTTGGTAAGCGGCAAACTGTTTTTTATTTCGGGGGTCATCATCAAATGGCATTTCATCCCACACACAATAGCTTTTTCCAAAAATAAATTTTTTAGTAATAACTAGGGGAAAGGTAAAACTTGGCTTTACATCTAAAGCAACAAATTTAAAAGGTGTTTCTCCATGCTTGCTATAATTCCAAAGATATTTGTAACCAAGTAATGTTTTATCTTTGTAGATGTTTTTATTTGATCGTTCTAAAAAACTTCCTACAAAAGCTAGAGTAATAAATATTTGTTCTTCTATTAAAATATTAAATGAACTATCACTTGTGTTAAACAATCCTGGATTGTTTAACATGTTGATTGAAAGATTGATATGTTTTAATGTTAAAGCACGTAATGTTTTAAGTTCCATAATTATCTCCTCCTGTGTATATAGTAACATATAAATAACAGTTGCTTTCCTAATACAAATATAAATACAAAAACACTGAAGCAGATAGAACATATAGCAGCTAAAAATAATATTTTCTTCTTTTCGTGATATAATTGTAGTAAAGGAGAATTTTATGTCAAAGAAATATAAGATTATTGATACCCTTAGTCGTGTTGAATTTGGAGAATTAAAACAATGTGAATTTGAATCCTACAAACAATTTGTAAAAAAATATAAATGGTTTGAAAACGTCTTTTTTTCCTTTGAGTTAGCGAATAAATCGGTGAAACAATTCAAAGACTTTGAAAAACACATAAATTCGAAAGAAAATAAATATGATATAAATGAAATTCACGCAACTGGATTATACCATATAACTAGCTTGGTTTTATTTCTAAGATTATTTATCGACAATTCAAAAAGTTACTCAACCAAGGTGTCTTCAGAGTGTAAACTATTCATCAAAAAAACAGAGAAAAATCCAAGTATAAAAATACTGAAAGCTTTAAGAGATTATTCTCAACATTACCACTTACCAGTGGAAAATACTCATAGAGTATATGATATATTTAACGAAACTATGACAACAAAATTTATAATCACCAAGTCTGATCTTTTAAAAAATAAAGAAAACAAACGCAACCTTGCTATTATCGAACAATATCCTGATGATGAAATAAACATTGGTGAAAAAATTGATGAATGGTTTCAAAGTACTACTTTGCTTATGGAGAATATTTTAGAAGAATTTACAAGTAATATTTCAGAAGAGACAAAAAATATATTGCGCAATAAGTTTGGATGGATTCAAAGTAAAGATAAGAAGTATTTTTTGAATTCAGTTGTTGAAGAAGGTGAGTATTATCCAGAAATCTATTATTCAACAGAACCACGAGTTTTAAATGTTATACTAATGATGATTTAATGCAGTTTTTTTCTATATTTGTAATTAAATTAGAAAGGGGAGGTGAAGTTAATGGCAAATCAGATGAAAGAACCAACTAAAAAAATTAAAGAGAGATATGATTTGTTTGTTGATTACTACCTCCAGTCTTTCAATGCGACAAAAGCTGCTGTTTTAGTAGGTTATTCCGAAAAAACAGCAAGGCAACAGGGACATAAATTACTAACAAATGCTTACATTAAAGAAAAAATTCAATTGGAAATGAAAAGACTACGCGATCGTATGAAGGACGAGGGATTGCGTAGTTTTTCAATGCTATTAGATATAGCAATGCAAACTGAAGGGAAAATACAAGCTCACAACGAAGCTGAGATAGCAATTGATAAAATAAAGTCTGAACTTAGCGATTTAGAGCTCGAAATGCTTAAGGCTGATAACGACTTAGAAAAAGTACAAAAGGCGGCAGATGCCATCGATGGACGAAAAAGAGAGATGAAGAGCCACAAAAGAAGTCTTTTAGAGCAAATTGACTCCATCAAAAAAGAATATTTTGAACTGAATCTTGAGAGAGTAGCGTTGCTGAACAAGCTGTCAAAGCACCAATCCCGTTATCTTGATGCGAAAGAGTGGGAAAAACTGCAGAGCCTAAAGAAATCCATCTTCCAAGATGTATTGGATCGCGGTGGCTTTAAAGCTATTGATCAACTACAGCACAGTGGGAAGGTGGATGTCAATCCTCTCTCAGGTTTCTCCGACGCAGAATTGAGGCGGTTAGTAAATGGACCAAGCACAACTTGAAGCATTAGCTAACGCTGCATTAGAAGAATTAGCGAGAAGAAATTACAGCGACTTCTTCTATTTATCACATGGTAAACAGTGGGATTTGTTGAGACATCAGAAGTACATTACAGATCGACTTCAAAAAATAATTGATGGGGAGCAAAAGTATTATATTATCGAAATACCTCCCCAACACGGTAAATCTACTGTAATTACAGAGACATTTCCAGCTTATTACTTGATGAGAAATCCTGACAGTTTGGTTATGGTTGTTTCTTACTCGAAAGAGCTTTATCAGAAGTTCGGTCGAAAGAATCGTGAGAAGTTCCGCTTGTTCTCAGATCAACTATTTGGTTTGAAAATAAGTTCTGAGACTTCGTCTGTTAGCGAGTGGGCTGTTGATGGTCATCTTGGCTCTCTTTATAGTACATCTATCTTGGGCGGTGCTACAGGGCGTGGAGCTAGATTGTTAATTATAGATGATCCGATAAAAAATAGGGCAGAAGCTGAATCCAAAACAATTCGCGATAAAATTTATAACGAATGGCAAGATACTTTCTACTCTCGTTTAACGGCGGGTGGCCGGGGTTTTTTTATCATTACTCTGCTGGCGTTATTGTAATCATGACTAGATGGCATGAGGACGATCTTGCAGGTCGATTGCTGAAGGAGATGACTTTACCTTGGGAGGAAATCAAAATACCAGCAATAGCAGAAGATGACGATTTACTAGGAAGAAAACCAGGAGAAGCGCTGGCACCTGAAATCGGGAAAGATGAAGAGTGGGCTGCTAAAACAAAGGCAGTTACTGGTTCTCGTGGTTGGGCTGCTTTGTACCAACAACGACCGACGCCAGCAGGTGGTAACATTTTCAAACGTTCATGGATTAAGTTCTATGTGCCAACATTATCCAAAAAAATTGAATTAAGTTTAGGCGATGACGTGGTTATTTTACCACGTCTTTTTGATAGACAAGCTCAGTCTTGGGACTGTACTTTCAAAGACACCGAAACATCTGACTATGTATCTGGTCAGGTATGGGGCAAGAAGAGAGCCGATTTTTATTTATTAGACCGTCATCATGAGCGTATGGGCATAGTTGAGACGATGAAAGCAATTGATGCCATGGCTGCTAAGTGGCCAAAAGCTCGCGGTATTTACATTGAAGATAAAGCTAATGGGACGGCTGTAATTGAAATGCTTAAAAATGAATTGAGCGGTATCATTGCAGTAAATCCAGAAGGCGGCAAAGAGGTACGGGCAAACGCTGTTGCTCCTATATGGGAAGCTGGTAATGTCTATCTTCCGCACCCATTGGTTTGTCCTTGGGTAGATGATTTCATTAATGAACTAGTAGCATTCCCAAATGCTGAACATGATGACGACGTTGACAGCATGACTCAAATTCTTAACAAAATGATTGGCAAAGTGAGCCTGAGAGAGAGGTATTTAGAATGAGATTCATTGAAGTGGTAGACATTGATAACAGTATTTTAAAGATAATTAATATTGAAGATATAAAAAATGTCCAAAAAGGAAAATACGCTGGAAGAACGCATATTGTTCTTAGAGATGGACATGTGATCACTGTGATTGATGACTTAGAGATTATCAAATGTAAAATCGTTAACGCAGGCGGATGTATATACTAACTCAATTATTTGAAAAGGTGGTGAGAACTTGGGAAATATAGCCAATGAAGCAAAACTATTAAAGTTGGATGGTAAAGCATATCGAAGTGATTTCATGATTGGTAATGGAAAAGGACACGCTAGAGACAATCTTTCTAGACAGAGACCAGGAACAAGCAAAAGACTTTCATATTCTCAGTTAGAGTCGCTCTATTCGTCTAATTCCATGGCTAAAAACATCGTGGACATTCCTGCAGAGGATTTAACTCGCAACGGTTGGAGTCTTAAAATGGAAGATGATAAAGTGAAAGCACTGTATGAAAGCAAATTGCGCCAATTAAAAGCCAAAGATCGACTGCAACAGCTGTTTACGTATGAGCGTTTGTATGGAGATGGCTTTGTAAGTATCGGGACCATTGAGAAAAGCGAATATTCTTTAAGTGAGCCATTAGACTTTGAAAACATCAAGAGTGTTCCGTACATCAATGCTTTTTCGGGCAAGAAGATTAGTAATCGAATTATTGATGAAGATGTTTTTAGTCCATATTATGGTCAGATTGAGTCATTTGAAGTCAATAATAGAACCAATAATAGTCGAATCCATCTATTAAATAATACGACTTACAGCACAGCGACCAAGATTCATCGGTCACGAGTTTTACACCAGCAAAATTTGCGATTCGAGGACGAGCTGGAAGGGTCATCTCTTTTAGAAAATCTTTACGATATCTTAACTGTAGCTGACACATCTGTTTGGTCAGTCGGACAAATTCTGTATGATTTTATTTTTAAAGTATACAAGTCAGCAGATGTTAGAAGTCTTACACCACAAGACAAACTAGAAATTGAAACTAAGATGGATTATCAATTCAGAACAGAAGCAATTGCTATCATAGACAAGGAAGAAAGTCTTGGTAAAGAGAGTTCTTCGGTAGCAGGTATCGGTGAACTTTTAGACTTTGTTTGGGATTATTTAGCAGGCGCTGCTCGAATGCCTAAGACTGTTTTAAAAGGGCAAGAGGGCGGAACTGTTACTGGAGCACAATATGATGTCATGAACTACTATTCTCGTATAACTGCTATACAAGAAAATCAGCTAAGGCCACACCTTGAATATCTCATGCGGTGTCTAATGTGGGCAGAGGACGAATGTGGTGGTCGACTTGACCCTGATTCAATCGAATGGTCCGTTGAATTCAATCCGTTATGGAACGTTGATAGCAAGACAGATGCTGAGATTAGAAAACTCACTGCTGAAACAGATAAGATTTACATTGAGGCAGGTGTATCTGATCCTGATGATGTTCACGAAGCTCGCTTTGGTCGTTTTGGCATAACAGAAACCTCTAAATTTAACGCGGATAGCTTGTCCAGGGATGAGTTAGATAAGATGGCTGCTGTAGTTTATGAAAATTACAAACAGGACAGAGATAATGAAAAATAATCCAAAAACGAGATATCCGTTACGTTTAGAAGAAAGCTATGCCAAAAACATTCAGAAGGCCGTAAAAGAAATAGAAAAAGTTTCGTTATATGAATTTGATAAGTATTTAGCACCGATGATAGATGAAAATAAGATAGTAAATGATTCAAAGTTTATTCAAGACGGAATATTCGATACCGCATCGAAACTAATCAAAAATGTGCAAACATACTTTTTAGGTATTCTTCAAAACAGAACTGCACAAAAAATAGTTCGTAAGCATATTAATAGTGTGAATGCGTTCAATAAGTCTAATGTGAACTCTCAACTTAGCGCTAGAGGAATAAATCCACTACAAAGCGAAAAGTGGTTGGATAGCTACGTTCAAGCTAAAATCGCAGAAAACGTCAGTTATATCACTAATATCCGTGATGACTATTCAAAAAAGTTTGAACAGGTTATTTATCGAGGAATCACAGAAGGCAAATCTTCAAGTGAGATAAGAAAAGGGCTTGTTCACCAAGCTGGTATGTCATCAGACAAAGCAGCGTTTATTGCTCGTGATCAGACAGGTACTATTTTAGGTCAGATGAATAGTGAACGCCAAAAACGAGCGGGATTTCAAGCTTTTAGATGGAGTGATAGTGGAGATGAACGTGTTAGGGATTCTCATCGAGAACGTAACGGGAAGATTTACCTTTATGCTGATAATCCCTTATTACCAGGCGAAGAATATAATTGTCGCTGTGTAGCTGAGCCGGTCGAAGATGAAGAATTGCTTGAAGAAGGCGTTGAGATTGGCCTTACTCATCAAGAAGAGCATGCGGTCAAGACATATGTTAGCTCTGAAGCTTACAAATTAAACGATAAGCTCAGAAATGGTTATCAGTTAGATGAAAGCGACTTGAAATTGATAGACAATTTAGACAAAGCGTTAGGCAAAATGACCAACTATGATGGTGAAGTAACACGTTCCATGTTTTTTGATAGCAGTGATGATCTAGTGAGGTTTGCTAACAACTACAATTTAAATGATGTTGTTCAATTTCCTGAATACATTTCGACTACAAAAGACATTTACTCAGAGCAAGACTCGTTAAGATTTGTTATAATGAGCTCAACTGGAAAAGATTTAGGTTCTTACAACAAGTCGGAAAAAGAAGTTCTGTTTAATCGTGATGCCAAGTTTATTGTTAAAGACAGATATTTATTGGATGGAAAACCATTTATAGTACTGGAGGAGTACCATGAATAAATATGAGAAAAACAAACGTAGATGGGAAGACGTTCCCAAATCAAAAAGTCTAGGTTACCCAGATGAAATGACAAAAAAAGAAATAGATACATCGAAAAAGAAAGATAAAGATTTTATGCAGCAATTGAAAAAATCTTTAAAAGAAAAAGAAGAGTAGCACCGACCTTATAGGTTGGGGCTATTTTTTATACTCAAAAAACAGGAGGGACATTAATGGATAGTCAAAAATTTATTGATTTATGTAAAAAGCATGTTGTTGATTTTGCTAACAGTCAATTGGATTACACCGATCAAAAAAAAATAAGCGAGTCTGATATTTACGTGGTCTGGTTGGCGAAAACCCTGCAAAACAATAAAGCATTATTAAGTACCAATCTATTTGATGGTATGTATTACGAAGTTACCTTCAACGGTGATAAAAATGAACTATATTTCGATGCTTATAAAAAGTGGAGAAATATCAGGTTTGATGTAACTGAAGGAGGTGATCAAAATGGCTAAAGAGAAAAAAGCTTCTAGTAAAGAAGAAAACAAAAAAGAGTTGTCAAAAACTACACAAAAAACGACTCATACTGTTTCTGAAGGAGAAACTGCTAGTGAAATTGCGACACGCTATCATATGAGCCTACGAAAATTACTGGATCTTAATGAGTTAGAGTCGATTAATCAAGTAACCGAAGGCATTCGCTTATTAGTCGAATAGTGGGGTGAAGACATGGTAATTAGATATGACAAAGCCTTTATTCAGGATTTTAAAGAAACTGATGAAGGCTATTTGACAATCACAGCTTGTCCAATTACACGACCAGGTGTTTTCCCTTACCGTCGAACTGATGGCGGATTATCAATGGAGGCAAAATTGCCTGATGAATTATTTTCTAAGACAACTGTACTTTCAGCAAATGCTAAGCCAATGACTGATGATCATCCGACCGAACCAGTAACAGCAGCTAATTACAATAAATATTCAAAAGGCATGACTCATAATGATGCTCACGTTTTAGATAATAAGCTATTGGTTTCATTCACAATTACAGATGCAGAGACAATAAAGAAAATTAACGATGGAAAACGTGAACTGAGCATTGGCTTTCAAGCAGATGTAACAAAAGAAACTGGCGTGTATAATGGCATGCAATATGATTCTGTTCAGAGAAACATGCAAATTAATCATATTGCAATAGTTGATGAAGGGAGAGCTGGTCACGAAGTTGCTATTCGTGGTGATTCAGCCGCTTTCATGATTGATACTAAAGATAAACAAACAGGAGGAAGTAATATGCCAAAGTTAATTATTGATTCAAAAGAGTATGAAGTAGATCCAGTAGTTAAAGCAAACTATGATGCTATGCAAGCAAAATTAGATGCTGCTGAACAACGTAGTTCTAACGTAGAGAAAGTTGAGGGAGAACGTGATGCACTTCAATCTCAAGTTGACAATTTAACTAAAGAATTGCAAACAGCGAAAGAAAATTCATTGACTGGCGATGCATTAGATAAACGAGTGCAAGAACGTGTTGAGCTTGTTAATAAAGCTAAAACATTTCTTGGCGATTCATGTGATTTAGTTGGAAAAACAGATCGTCAAATCAAAGAAGCTGTTATCGCTAAAACAAATACTAATTTTAAAGGCGATGGTAAGTCAGATGATTACATCAATGCCTATTTTGATTCCATGACTGCCATGGCGACTGAAAAAGGCTTCACTGCTAGTGCTGTCTTTAATGACGCTAAAGATAAAGATAAAGAAACAGAGGAAGATATTGAAAAACAAAAAAATAACCGTTTGAACATGAACAAAAAGGAGGATAAATAATTATGACTATTCCTTATCCAGAAAAGTATATGAAACCTGAACTTGGTATTGGGAAATTAGCTAATTATCAAGGTGTACAAGCAGATAGTCTTGTCGTTGGTGTCGGTGGTTTAGGTTTCGGTGTCGGCGTGCAAGTAACAGAAGACGTTGCTACCACATATAAAGATGGGCAATTTTATGGTATTTCATATGCTAAAAATTATGTAGAAGAAATCCCTTATGGAGATGCAGAAAAAGTTGGTAAATATAAAGAACACGAAATGGTACCAATTTTACGTAAAGGGGCTATTTGGGTGAAAGTTGATGAAGATGTTTTAGCAGGAGAAAATGCAAAAGCTTTATCAACTGGAAATTTTGGAAAAGCAACTATTAGTTCTGATCCAGCTACGACACCATCAGATACCGTGATTGGTACATTCAAAACATCGGCATCAGCTGGTAGTTTAGCAGTTTTACAAATTAACTTACCTTAAAAAACTAGGAGGACAACTAAATGGGAAATGATGTAACAGCAACTTTAGAAGCACGTGACCTACAAGAAATTGATAAGGTCATTTATCAAGCACCACAGGAGGAACTTGTGGCGCGAACCATGTTTAATGTTAAAACAGATATCAATCCAGGAGCGGAAACATACGCATATAATGTTATGACTAGAAGTGGTGCTGCAAAAATTATCGCAAATGGTGCAGATGATCTTCCTTTAGTTGACATTGATATGAAACGTTATCAATCACCAATTTTTACAATTGCTGCTGGTATTCGTTATAGTCGACAAGAAATTCGTCAAGCTCAAATGATGGGAACTTCAATTGATGCAACAAAAGCAGAAGTGGCACGACGTACTATTGCTGAAAAAGAAAATAGCTTTATTTTTGTGGGAGATCCTAAAGTAAACCATAAAGGTGTTGCGAATGCTGAAGGTATTCAAGTTATTAATTCACCTAAGAAGTGGAAAGAAATGACTAGTGAAGAGATTGTTGAACAATTACGTACATCTCGAGCTAAAATTACTATTATTCCAGGATTTAAAGGATCTAGTCTAAAATTAATGGTTGCTCCAGAACAATATGAAGAATTGAATCGTCGTTATGGTGAATATGATGCCCGATCAATTATGAAAGTTGTTCAGGAAAATGGCTGGTTTTCATCTATTGAGCAAGTTTATGATTTAAAAGGTGTAGGTACTGATAATTCTGATTCATTTATTATCATGGATACAAAACCATCAACTTGTGAAATTTTACTTCCAGAAGACATCGTGCGTTTAGAGGTTGAATGGTCTTTTCCAAATTGGAAAGTACCATTTGTAGAACGTTGTGGTGGTGCGTTAATTAGAACGCCATATGCAATTGTTCGTGTGGATGGTATTTAAAAATAAGGAGGTAAAGATTATGTTAGTACACAATAAAGGTTCATATATTAGACATATTGGAAATGTTCGATTAATTCCAGGTGTAAATGATTTAGATAATTCAGATGCTGAAGAATTTATTAAAGGTATGGAATTACCATTAAATAAATCGTTGGAAAGATTAGGAGAAATTGAGATTTTGGACCATATAACAAAAGGAAAATCAAAAAAAGCAGTTGGTTTTACTGAATTGAGTGCCAATAAAGCAGTAGAATCCATTGCTGATACGTTCGATTTAGAATTGTTGGAAAAATGGTTGGAAGAAGAGCAAGCAAACAAAAATCGCACAACTGTAGTCAAAGCAATTGAAAATCAAATTGATGATATTAAAAACCCTGATGAAGACAGCGTAGTTAATCCAGAATAGGAAGTGGTACTATGCCAAAAAGCACAGTTGAAAATGTTAGGTTAACAGCTGCAGAACTAGCAGGAGTTAACAATGATTCTATTAAGTTGTTTATTGATGATGCTTGGCTAGAAGTAGATGCATTGCCATTTAAAGAAGAGGTTAAGGAGAAAGCGTGTCGATATCTCGCTTGCCATCTAGCCGTTTTGAACAACCAAAATACTAAATCCGAGCAAGTAGGCTCGCTAAAAAAAGAGTATTCGGGTTTTCACTCAACTTTTACCGACCTAAAAAGAACCGTTTATGGTCAAGAGTATTTACGTCTTTACAACGAATACGCTAAAAAAGGTTCATTGAGTTTGGTTGTGATTTGATGAAAGTTACTGAGAATAACAGGATTATTAAGCTGATTGATGAACTAAATCAGCTTAATAAATACTCTTTGCAGATAGGAATATTTGGGGAAGATGATTCTTTTATGGCGATGTTGGCCCAAGTTCATGAATTTGGTGTGACTATTCGTCCCAAAGGTCGTTTTCTTGTTATACCACTTATGAAAAAGTATAGAGGTAAAAGCCCACGTCAATTTGATTTGTTTTTTATGCAAACTAAAGAAAATCACAAGTTTTTAGTAAGAAATAAAGGTAAAGATCAGTTAGAATTCGCATACATGTTAGCGGAGCAAATAACTATTCCAGAACGTTCCTTTATTAGATCTACATTTGACGAGCAAGCAAAGGCTTGGTCGGATTACGCCTTAAACCTTGTGAAAAAACTTATTGCTGGAAAAATGACAGCAGAAGAATTGACAAATAAAGTTGGTGCTCGTATGCAAAGGGATATTCAACGAACTATCAGAAATTTATCTTATCCGCCAAACTCTCCAATAACAGTCAATAATAAGAAGTCAAGTAATCCATTAATTGATACAGGAAAATTAAGACAGTCAGTGACTTATAAGGTGGTGAAAGGTTAATGCAAAGAATGAACTTTTCTAGTCTTATAGAAACTTTTGCGGTTGATTTTCAGTTAGTGTTACCTTCAGTTGAAGGTGCTGGTAAATACATTCACGGCGAATGGTTTCCTACTAACGAAGAACCCGAAACTGTTTCTGGGGCGATTATCCCATACGACAATCGGACGATTTATCAAAGTGGCGGAACACTCACATCTAGCGACAGGCAACTTGCTTACGTTGGTTCGATTCCTTTAGGTTCTAAAATTATTGACATGGGAAAAGAGTACAAAGTAGAAAGCGAAGAGCCATATGCGGAACACTATGCAGATGTGAACCTTTACAGATTAAAGGCGGTGACCAATAATGCCGCAAATTAATGGGGCTTTTAGTTATGAACTTTTAGCTGATGAGCTAATAGCAATTGTTAAGAAATCAACTGGACTTCAGCTTATTGAAAGTAGCACAGCTGGACCTCAACCAGACAAACCATTTTTTTCCTATGAAGTCATCTCGCCGTACATTCCAGTAACGATAGATGTCACTGATAATGAGGTATTTGAATTAGTAGTGTCTATTAAATGTCACACTGATTCTAGTATTCAGGCACTTAATTTGTCAGAGCAGTTAAGAAAGCATTTAAATGGTTTTTCTGTAAAAGTAGACCTTCAAAACTCTAAAATAGCCCTAGTTTCAACAACCCAATCTAAAAAACGGGATAATTTCATTAGCATTGATTACGAACGTCTAGCTGGTTTTGATGCTCGTTTTAGAGTTCAAGACAGTTATGTTGACAATGCGGTAATTATCGAAAATATCGAATTACAGGAGGAAAACAAATGATTGAAAAAATTACAGATGTTAATGTGAAAATTGACATTATGCATCCACAGCCCATTGTTGGATTAGGAAATCCAGCAATTTTTGTTCAAGGATCTACTCAAAACTATAAAGAATATACAAGTTTAGAAACATTAGCAAAAGATTTTGCTACAACAACTACTGTTTATAAAAAAGCAGAAACTATTTGGAAACAGGAAAATAAACCACAAACTATTGCAGTAGTAACTTTTGCAGCAGATACCCCTACTAGTCCAGAACAACCAGATAGCTTAATTGCTGGAAGTGGAATTATCGCCGCAGCTACAAGTTACTTTTATAATGATTGGCATTTTGCATTATTAGCCAACTTTGTCGAGGCAGATGCTTTGGCACTATCAAATTTAATTGAAGAAAACGAATTTAAGTTTTTAGTAATTCAGACATCTACAGTTGACGAATTAACAGTTTTTACAGGGAACAATCTAACTATCGGCTTAGTTCATCCGTTAGAAGAATTTTTAGATGCTGCATTAATTGGTAATACTGCAAGCTTAACAGTCGGAAGTGTTACTTGGAAATTCCGACATAATTTAGTAGGGATTACACCTAACACATTAACTACCTCTCAACTACAAGCGATTGAGAAAGCTAATGCTATTGCTTATGTATCAAAAGCGGGAATCCCCCAAACATCAGAAGGAAAAACAATGAGTGGCGAATTTATCGATGCCCTGCATGGGGATCACTGGGTTAAGTCAAACATTGAAACAAATGTTCAGCGCTTGTTATCAACGACAGATAAATTAACTTTTGATTCTAATGGAATTGCTTTATTAGATACAACCGTTGCAAATGTTTTGGAAACTGCATTTAATAACGGAATTGTAGATATTGTAGATGAAACTGGTGTTGGAAATTATAGTGTGACTGCTTTGGGACGTCAAGACTTAAATCCAGATGATATTGCAGCACGAAACTATAAAGGATTATCATTTAAATACAAACGTTCTGGAGCAATTCACACTGTTGATGTTACTGGAACAATTGAAGTCTAAAGGGGGAACTAACTAATGCAAAGTATGACAACTTATGATGCCAAAGAGGTATCTACTATTATTGACAATGTCGTCCAATTTGGCTTTCAAGATGGCGATATGGTATCTTTTTCAAAAGATAATTCGTATATTGAAGTACAAACAGATGCCCAAGGACAATCTAGTGCTGCGAAGAACAACGATAATTTAGGGACTTTTACAATTAACTTGTCTCAAAATTCACCATGTAACAAACAGTTGATGGCTTTAGCTAATGGTCGTAAAGAATTTGCAATTTCTGTGACACATTCAACTGAAAAAGCATGGGCATCAAAAGCCTATATTGAAAAAACACCTGATGGATCGTTTGGTAAAGGCGTTCCAACTCGTTCTTACACGATTAAAGCATTAGATTACAAACACGAATATAACTAAGCACTTAACATCTCGTTAAGTGCTTTTTATTTAACTTTAGGAGGAATTTATCATGACGAAAAAAGATGAAGTAAAAGAATTAGAAGCGAAAAATAACATTCCAGAAGCAGAAAAAAAACCATTTAATAAGTTCGGAAAACAAGAAAAACATACTGTTGAAGATGTGGAATATACATTTCAATTCCCTGGAACACGTGCAGCTCAAGCGATTTTAGATAACTCAAAAGGACCATCAAATACTTTTTCTGACGTTGCTTACCACTCTCAACTTATGGACTCAGTTATTGTTACACCAAAACTGAACTGGGACTATTGGGATGAACACGAAGGATATCGTGAGGTTATGGCATTAGCCGACAACTTTCTTGGTCGAATGCTTAACTAGCCCTAATCCGAGAATTACGGAAAGAGAAGTTCAAAAAGATATGTTTAGGTGGCTGCCTGTAATAGCAGGCATTGCCACTAAAGATGAAGTCGAAATTGCCACGGCAGAGGAGCTAGCGGTTTGGAACGAAGTAGCATATCAAAAAATAAATCTAACTAAATCAAGAGGAGGTGTCATCTAATAATGGCAGATGCGTTACGTAGTTCAGTAATCGAACTCGATTGGAAAATAAATAATAGATCGTTAGAGCGTGCCAATGAAGAAACTGATAAAATTCTTGCTAAAGCTGCACGAATGGAAGGTACTTATCAAAATTCAGCAAAATCCATAGATGGCGCCACAACCTCTTTAAAAAGAAATAGTGAAGGTTTAAAACAAAATACAGATAAAGTTGTCCAGTTCGGAAATCGAGCAAAAGATTCTATGCAAAAGACAACAAACTCTGCTAAACAAACTGAAAAACAAGTAAAAGATGTTGGAAATCAGTTTGATAAAAGTAAAAATTCTGCGAGTGTTTTCGCTCAATCTAGTGCAACATCTCTAAAAGTAGTTGGAAAAGCTGCGAAGGGTGTACAAACAAGTATTGGCCATATAGGTACTGTTGCAACAAAGGCTTCAGATGTTGCTTGGAATGCTTTTACAAAGATAAGAAATGGTGCAATGATAGCTGGTGCAGCAATCGCAGGAGCAGGCAAAAAGGCCTTTGACTATGCATCTGATACTAATGAAGCTTTAAACAAAATAGAAGTAGCTTTTGGTGATAACAATAAAGTTGTAGAAGATTGGTCGAAGTCCACACTGACTAATATTGGTTTGGCACAAGGTACAGCGTTAGACTTAGCAGCTACATATGGAGATATGTCAACTTCAATGGGTATTGGCACAGAAGAAGCTGCAAAAATGTCTACTTCATTAGTTGACTTGGCAGGAGATCTTGCTTCATTTAAAAATATAGGAATTGACCGTGTAAATACTGCATTAAATGGTGTATTCACTGGTGAAACTGAGGCGTTAAAAGGTTTGGGTATTGTTATGACTCAAACCAACTTGGAACAGTTTGCGATGGCCAGTGGAGCGTTGCAGTCGTCAGTAGATAATTCTAAGGCTGCAAAGAATGCCATGGCAAGAGAAAAAGCTCAAGATCGTTTAAATAAAGCCATTAAAAAACATGGTGAAAATTCAATTGAAGCTAGAGATGCGCAGTTAAAATTAACAGAAGCAGAATCTAAAGGTGAAGAGGTTCAACAAGCAAAATTAGATTCTCTAAGTCAGGAAGAATTAGTACGCTTACGTTATAACTACGTAATGTCTAAAACTAAGAACTCCCAAGGCGATTTTGCAAGAACAAGTGATCAAGCTGCAAATGCCACCCGTGTTTTTACAGAATCAATAAAAGAAACATCGGCGAAGTTAGGGCAAGGTTTGTTACCAATATTCACGCCACTAATTATCAAAGCGACAGATTTTGTAAAAAAAGGTGAAGAAATACCAGATATGTTAGAAAATGTTGGCGCAAAAGTTGAGCCAACAGCAAAACAGGTAATGAAACACTTTGGACAAGCAAAAGATTATTTTGTTGATGAAATAATTCCTACAGCTAAAAAGGTAGGCAAAGCTATAGGACCAGGCATTGCAGAAGGCGCTAAAAATATGTTTAGCGTAATGGATAAAGGGTTTAAATATATTATTAAGCCAAGTATTCGTATACTCAAAGAATTTACTGATGAAAACCCTGTCGCTATGAAACAAGTTGGCAAATGGGCCACGTATGGTATTGGCGGTTTGCTAGGGTTTAAGCTAGTAGGAAAACCGCTCTTGGGAGTCTCAAAGGGAATTTTAGGTATTATTGGTAAACTAGAAAAGCTTGGGAACACTGCTCAGAGAGAAGCTTTTAAAACAAGAAAGGCTTTAGAAGATGTTGATTCTGCAGCTCAAAAAGCTAGCGCACCAACGCATACTACCGCTAGTCCAAATATACAGGAATCCTTACCGGTTGGATCTGTTGGCAAAATAGGAAAAGGTACTAAACTTTTTGGCGGAGTGAGAAGGTTTGCCAAATCGGTTCCTTTATTGTCTTATATTTCGGCAGGTTTAACTTTAACTCAAATTAATAAAAATAATAAGTTTGAAAAAATTGGTGATTCGTTAGGTTCTATCGTTGGTGGAGCATTAGGCGCTAAAGCAGCAACATTAGCTGGCGCAAAATTAGGTGCCGTAGCCGGAACAACGTTTGGTCCAATTGGTACTGTGATTGGAGGTATATTAGGGACAACGGCAGGATCAATTTTTGGAAGTAAATTTGGAAAGAAATTGCAAGAAAAATGGCCCGATATCTCTAAAAAAATTAGTGAATTATGGGAATCATCAAAGGATAATTTTTTATTGGGTCCTCTAGTTCAAGGTATTGATAAAGCAGTTAAAAAAAGCAAATCAGGAATAAAAGAAATCAAAGCTTCAGCAAAAGATTTATTCGAAAAGCCGTTTGATAATACTACTAAATCTGGTAATGGTGTATCTAAAGCTACTGCTAAGCGGATGAACTCTTTTATGAAAAACTATGAGCTTCTTGTTAATCAAGACACTACAGGTAAAATTGAAGGACGAGTTCTCACCAATGAAGAAGTTACTAAGCGATATAAAGCTTTAGAAGACATGCAGAATCAAGTTACTAAACAGCTGGATAAAAAGAAAGATAAATCTAATAGCAATCTTGATAAATTAGCTGGTATGGGAATTCTAAATGAAAAGGATGCACAAGGAGCCAAGGCTGCCGCTGACGAATTAGCAAAAGTACGAACAAATATGTTCTCTGAAAAAGTTCAAGATTTTAAGAAATTAGAAAAACAAGAATATGATGAATCTATTACTGCTACAGAGTATTACACAAATCGTATCAATGAAATCAAAGAAAAAGCAAGATTAGAAAATCGAGAACTATCAGAGAACGATAAAAAAGAAATTGAATCATTAGAAAAAACCTCAGCTGCTGCAGTACGTGCTGTTGAAGAAAAACATGCTGCTGCTAATAAGTCGATTCATGAAGATATGAAAAATCAAGCTGTTGTTGCATTATCAGATTCAGCTAAAGAGCAAAAAATCATTATGGGTAATTTGAAAAATGCATCAGGTGAGATTAGCGCGCAACAGGCTGCTGATGCTGTAGCAGCTTCATATAAAGCAAAAGAAGGTACAATTAAATCTGCAAATGAAAAATATGAAGAAACAAAGCGCATTTTAGATGAAGAAAGATATGTCAATGGTACGATTACTCAACAACAATATGATGATGCATTAAAAAAAGCCCAAGAACAAAGAGACGGTGTAGTCAAAGAAGCAGAAAAACAACATGAAGATGTTGTAACGCAGGCTAAAAAGCAAGCGGAAGGTCATCTTGAACAAGTGGACTGGGAAACTGGACAAACATTATCTAAATGGGAAGTCTTTAAAAAGGATTCCAAAAAGAAATTTAAAGAGATTTGGGACGGAACAGTTGAAGGCGCTAAAAGTTTTGGAGAAGGTTTCAGTAAAACTATTAGTAATACTGTAGATGGCGCTCTGAAGATTTGGGAAGATTTTAAAACAGGTTTAGCACGAAAAATTAATGCTGTTACTAGCGGAATTAATGTGGTTCTAAAGTTTTTTGGATTAGATGAGATTCCACCATGGACTCCAACAGCCGATAGCAAAGCGGATGTCTCAGGATATAAACAAGGTAAAGGCGGCAAAATGCATGCTGCTGGTTCTCGCGGTGCTTCGTATAGTGGTCCATCTTTGGTTGGAGAAGAAGGTGTTGAATTAGCATATAACAAGAGCACTTCTTCAATGCGTTTATTAGGATCAAATGGTCCAGAAGTTACTAATGTAACATCGGGTGAACGGATTTTAAACCATTCAGATACAAAAGCTGTATTAAATGGTGGTATGGGGCAAGGAACAGTTTTACCAGGTTTCCATAAAGGTAAAGGAAATGGGCTTTCTGATTTTGTTGATAGTGCTAAGGATTTCGGTGCAAATGCTGTTGATAAAATAAAAGACTTTGGATCTAATGCAGTAGATAAAGCAAAAGAAGTAGGAACGAAAGCTATAGAAAAAACTAAAGATATAGCTGAAACGGCAAAAGATTGGCTATCAGATCCAATTGGAAAAGTGACTGGCTTATTTAATAAGCATAACACTTATAAAAAGGGTAAAAATATCCAAGGATTGGGACATGGTGTCATGAACAAACTAAAAGACACCAGTGCTGAATGGGTGAAAAATAAACTTGAAGCTTTCAAAGGTTTTTTTGATTCGGAAGATGGTGGCTCTTTTGGCTCAGGTGCTTTTGCTCCACATTTTGGATCACCATTTGTTCGTACTTCTGATTATGGTAAGCGACCAGGCCTTTATGGGGATTTTCACACGGGTATTGATTATGCTGCTCCAACTGGAACGCCTATTCCAGCTCAATATCCTGGTTTGGTAGACTGGGTTCAATCTTCTTCCATTGGATTAGGTGAGCACGTAGGAATTAAAGTTGCTGATAATCTATGGGCTATGTATGGACATATGAGCCGCATAAGAGCTAAGATGGGCGATAAAGTTAAAGCTGGCCAAATCGTCGGTGATGTAGGTTCTTCTGGTTGGTCAACTGGTCCTCATGTTCATTATGAACTTAGAAAAGGTGGACCAAATGGCCAACACGTAAATCCTGATACTTATGGCGGAGCTGCTGGTGGTGTGGCGGTAGGTGCTGCAGGATGGGGTCCTCAAGTTAGAAAAGCTGCAAAACAAATGAATCAACAAGTAAGTGATGCAGAAGTAAACGGCATTTTAGCTCAAATCCAGAGGGAGTCTAGTGGCAACCAAAGTATTATTCAAAGTTCTGCTGTTTGGGATGTAAATACAGCTAGTGGAAACCCAGCTCGAGGATTGCTTCAGTACATTCCTCAAACTTTTAATGCGTATAAAGTTCGTGGTTATGAGAACATTTTGAATGGGTTCCATCAGCTAATGGCATTTTTCAATAATTCAAATTGGAGAACAGATTTGCCATATGGACATTCTGGATGGGGACCAACAGGTCATAGATTAAGGGCTTATGCTAAGGGAGGCCGCCCTTCAAAAGGTGAAACAGTTTTAGTAGGAGAGAATGGACCAGAATTGTTCGAAGCAGATACAGCGGGAACTGTTCATCCTCATGAAAAAACTAAAGCGCTATTTAATCAAGGAGTTCCTTCTGTTAATTTTAGTCCTAATATTACTATCAACGTTGGGAATAATTCTGATAAATCTGTTGTTGGAGATATTAAAGAGGCTGTAAGACAAGCATTAGAAGATGAGTATGCAAAATTACTTAACATTCTAGGAACAGGAGAGGTTGTTTAATGGGATACATTCAGAGTGGTAAATCTAAAGTTGAGATTGTAAACGTCAGTGAGACTGTAACCAGTGCTGCTAATGTATCTCAATATCCTGTTGAATCAGGAGCACCAATCACTGACAATATGATGTATACAGGCGGTCCAGTCACAATTAGTGGCTGGATTCTCGCTAAAAATGGTAACGCTGCAGAGCAAGCTTACAATACATTAGTTGCATGGCAGAAAGATGTTCGTTGGATTGTTTATCGAGGCAGATCATATTTTAAAAATGCAGTTATACAAGATATCAGTAAAGGGTATGACACAGTGGAAAATGGTTTCACTATAACAATTACGTTACAGCCCATACGTGTAGCTAAGACTATTTGGGAGAAGATTCCACAACCGCCAGTTGCAAAACAACCTTCGAAACCAAGTAACGCTGTATATGTGACAGTTCAGCCAGGAAATACTTATTGGGGTTGGTGGCAACAATATGGTACGTCTATTCAGCAATTAAGAGATTGGAACAAGTGGCCAGATAGATTTATACCCATAGGCGCTCGTGCGCGTGTGAAATGAGGTGACTAAATGTCTTTAAGAGCATATATTCCTATTGATAAATATTCATTACCTGAAAAATTCGAAATACCTTTAGGTAATACAAATTACATTTTTGAGATGGACTATAATCAAACAGAAAAATTTTTTACTGTAGATCTATATGACATAGATCATACACCGATAGCTATTGGTGAGCGTATGGTAATCGATGAAAGACTTTGGCAAGACATTGTAGATACTCGTTTACCTTCAGCAGATTTGGTGCCGATGGATGAGTCGGGAGCTTCAAAAGAAATAACTTTTGAAAATTTTGGTATTCAGGTTTTCCTTTATATAGATGATTTACCTCCGAATTATAATGTTCCAAGTTTGGAAAGGGAAGATAATTAAATGGGAAATACGCAATGGCAACGATTATTACAAATTGAAATACACGACAAGAATGGGAAGAATCGAGTTCTACTAAGAGCTGATTCAGGCAGGTTGGATCGGTTAGAAATTCACTTTACAGCACCTTTTTCTGATTCACCTAATCCATCTGAAGTGAGTGTGACAATATACAATTTAAATAAAAAAAGTATTGATTTTATTAAGAAAGGAAATCCAGTCTATATCCACGCAGGATATGCAGGTACTTCAAATGGAGTGATTACGTCAGGAACGATAGCAGAAGTAAAACCCTCTGTTCTAAACGGAGTAGATAGAGCAACAACATTTACTTTTTTAGAAGGTAAAGATTACTCGGAACAAAAAGAAGTAAATATTACTTTTAATAATGGAACGGATGCTCATACTATTATAAATCGAGTTGCTAGGGAAGCAAATATTCCTTTGTCAGAAATTAAGTTAAAAAGTAATAAAATATATGGGTCTGGCTACACAGCTGATGGCCAAGCAATGATGGTTTTAGAAGAGATTTCCAAAGCTTGTGACACATCACTATATTTTAAAAGAGGTCAACTTGTAATTAAAAATTTTCGAGATGGAAATAAAGAGAGATACAGATTAAGTCCTGAAACGGGACTTATTAACCAACCAACAAAAGTTGAAAGTCATGATTATACTGGTTGGTCTGTTGAGTGTCTTTTGCAACATAAAATCACTACAGGTACAGCAGTCTATATCGATTCAAAAAATGTAAAAGGAAATTTTTATGTAAAAAATGGCCAGCACTCCTATGATGGTAGTCGATTTGTTACAACGTGTGAGGTGGTAACCTAATGAAAGAAACTGACTTAGCTTTTTTTCGATCATTTAAAAATAGAATTTTAAAAGAAATTAATGTTATGCAACTATGTCGAGTTGTCACTGTAAAAGGTGCAAGAGCTGATGTTCAGCCAATGGCATTAAAATCAGATGGAGGCAAAAGAGCATTAATACTAAACGCGTTGATCACTAAGCATTGTCAGTCTGATATCTCACAGGGAGCGGTTGTAGTAGTAGTTTTTTGTGATCGTGACATAGATAATTATAGAAGTTCAGCTGATTATTCATTATCATCTGATAGAATGCATAGTCAAAATGACGCTGTTATTATGGGGGTGATTGCTTAATGAGGGATTTGAAAATAGTCAATGGAGACTTATCATTTATTGACTATGGAATTTTACTAGTTGAAGGAGATTTAGAACTTGCACAAAGTGTATTTATGATCTTATCAATACGACTAGAAGAATTCAAATTAGATACATCCGTTGGTTTAGAAAGTGATAATATGTTTGGAAAAAATTACAATGAAGATTACTTGAAACAAGATATTACAGAAGCGATTTTAGATCAAGAACCTAGAATTAATAGTATTGAAAATATAGAAATTGTAAGAAGCAATAGACAGTTGAATATTACAGTGGAGATGCTATCAACATTAGGTGATGAAGTGGAGGTGGTAATACGTGCTTGATGAAAATGGATTTAAAAGAAAAACATATGATGAAATACTCTATGATATGTCTGAAAAGGCAAAAGCCTTGTTTGGTTCGGATGTTAATGTTTCAGGACATTCTGTTCTGGGTATTATTATTCGTATCGTTGCATGGTTTTTATCTATATCTCATGAACTAACTGAAAGAGTTTATTATAGTGGCTTCATAAGTCAAGCTACAGGGGTTTCATTGGATCGTTTAGGTGCGAATAGTGGTATTTATAGAAATCCAGCTACAGTTGCAATGGTTGAGCTGGAGTTCTCAGGAAAACCTGGTTACATCATTAATGAAGGCGTACGTTTTTCAACAGAAAATAAAATTTTGTTTCAGATGATTGATATAGTCAAAATTGATGATAATGGATTTGGGAAGGGCCGCGCAATTTCTTTAGAAGAGAATGCTAGTTCAAACGTACCAGCTAATACTATTATAGTACAAGTGGAACCTACTGAAGAAATATCATCTGTTAATAACCCTGCTAGGGCTGAGGGTGGGGCAGAACGTGAAACAGATAAAGCCTATCGCGACCGAATTGGTATTTCTGTTCGTGGGAATCCTGGGCCGCCAATAAACGGAATTCTAACTGCTTTGCTAGAAGTTAGTGGAGTACGGACCGCTAGTGTTGTTGAAAATAAAACAATGGAAACTGATTCGTATGGTAATCCACCCAAGTCGGTACATGTGCATATTTTAGGTGGAGTGAAAGACGATATTGGGCAGGCAATTTTTAAAAGTGTTGCCGCTGGGATTGACACTGTTGGTAATCAGGAAGTTGAAGTAAAAGACTTAGGAGGATTTAGTCATATTGTTAAATTTGATTATGCAAAATCTGTTCCTATTTTTGTGAATATTTCTATTCAAGTAGATTCAAAATTTGAAAAAAACGGACAAGAAGAAATAAAAGTTATAGTAAATAATTACATTAACAATCTGACTATGGGTGAAGTAGTCAGATTTTCTTATATTTATCCATTAATTTATCAAATACCAGGCGTTGTTGTCGCTGATGTAAAAATTGGATTATCTACTGAAACTACCGAAGCCAAAGACATTAATCTGAATCCAAATGAGTCAGCTGAATGTAAAACAGAAAATGTGGTGATTACTAGTGACCAAAAAGCTTAAAGATTATTTACCAGATCTATTCAATCGCGAAAATTCAAATATTTCAAAACTTCTTGAAATTATTGAGTTTGAAATTAAAGACTTGACTGATTTGCTGAACAAAGTAGCAAACTGGCGATCGATAGATGAAGCACGAGGGAAAGGATTAGATGAATTAGGTGCTAATGTTGGACAAGCGAGAGGAAAAACGACTGATGAAATATATAGAGTATTGATTCGTGGAAAGGTAGCTAGAAATACAAGCGATGGATCAATCGACAAAATGTTACATGCAATTGCGACATCTTTAAATTGTCATCCTAGTGATATCCATATTATATCAGCTAATGAGACGGTAGATGAAAAAGAACCTGCTTGTGTAATCATAAAAAAAGCTCCTCTTGACTACTTGAATAGTTCGGGTCTAAGTATTAGTCAATTTTTACAAATTGTCGAGAGTATCAGTGCTGGAGGAATTAGAGTAGCCTACGTTAATTTGGAGGGAACTTTTTCATTTTCAAGTACGACTGATATAGAGATTAGTAAAGAAGGATTCGCTGATATTGATGGTAATGTCGGAGGGACTTTGGGAGGAGTATTTATTCCAGAAAATGATTATAAATTGCCGCTGTAGAAAGAGAGGAGAATGCAAATGAAATTTACAAAGGAATTGCCTGTTTGGTTAGCACCAGGTATTAAACCACCCGAAAGCTTAACTAGCGATGGTTGGAAAGCTTCACAAAAACCACCAGCTGATTATTTTAATTGGTTCTTTAGCAGAACCCACGGAGCTTTAAAAGAATTGCAAGATAGTGCTACACATATTGAAGATTTTAATGCCCATAAATCAAATATAAGTAATCCCCATGCGGTAACAGCTACTCAGGTTGGTTTAGGAAATGTACTAAATCAAAAGCAGGCAACTAAATCTGAGTTTGATGCGCATGATCAAGATAACATTAGACATATTACAGATGTAGAAAGAAATAGCTGGAATGGAAAAGCAGAAAAAAATCACACTCAACCATGGTCAACAATTACAGGTATTCCAGATTCAACAATTACAAAAAAAGGGATCGTGAAGCTGACTGACTCAGTTACGAGCACGGATATATTGACAGCAGCAACTCCAAATTCAGTTAAACAAGTTAATGATAATGCTAATGCTGCAATAGCTAGTGCTTCTTCTGTAAATGATAACCTGACAAGCCATAAGATTGATTATAAAAACCCTCATAAAGTTACTGCTGCACAAGTTGGTTCATATAGCAAAACAGAAACAGATAGCCTATTCATCAATAAATCAGAGGCTGAAAACGGCTTATTGGTAAGAAAAAGTATTGAAATAACAGACTTAGATAATGCTATAGAGCCAGGTGTTTATTCGATTCCTGCAACGGGGGTGGAAAACAAGCCATTACCTAACTCTGGAAGTTTGATTGTTAGTAAAGATCAAGGCGGAATCAGACAACTATTTCAAACAGAAAGGACTATCGTTATTCGTCAATTTGGTGGTATTCCTTCAAAGTGGACGGATTGGAAAGAAGTAGCATTTAAACCGAATGTTGTGAATTTAACTGAACCTCAACGTATAGGCGGAACTAAAGAATTTGCGGATATTCCATTAGTAAATGGTACAGAAATAGCTTTGAAAGAAGATGTATTTTTTTATCAAAAGACTGGGCTTGATGAAGTCCAAGCAGACTACAAAGCTTCTTTTAGGGAAGAAACAAATATGTTTCTTACACGAGAAGGAAACAGAGTTGATGCTTATTTACGAGTTAATGTGGTGGATGTCACCAAACTAAAAACTGCTTTTGTTCCGATTTTTCAAATTCCTGATGGGTTTAAAATTGATCTTAGCATGAGGGAGAGTTTCTGGAATGTTCCATTGACAGTAACTCAATACACCTACCCACAAGGTAACTATGGTGCATTATATGAGATGAACGTGAAAGGAATCCGATTCGGAAGTGACCGTCTTGGTAATCATTATCTATACGGAAGTTGGCATACTAATGATCCAAAACCAGATGCTAAATTTAAGTATATGCTTTATGTGAACTTATATAATTTGTCTGAGGGAAGGGATTTTGTTTCAGGTTCATATAAAGGAGAAATTTATTATGTAGCTGTTGAAATTGATGGACAGTTAGGAGAAAAATTAAAAGTATCTGATGGTTTTTATAAGTATACGGTAGGAACTAAAATAAATAAGGTTTCTCAAAATGCATGGGTGATTGGTTATGATCAGTCAGGAACAGAAGTAACTAGAAGCAAAATCAAAATATTATAGAGAGTAAGGAGAAAACAAAAAATGAAAAAAGTTTGGAAATATGGACGTACTGGAGGGCAAGAGCTACAGGTATCTGATGATTTCCCAATGCAAGTTCCTTTTACAGATGTAGCTCCTTTACCAACCGTCAATTTAGAAGACCAATTTTTTATTCCATCTGAGAACAGATGGAAAGAAATTTCTAACCAATTAGATAAGGAAAATTTGGATAATTTAAGTATATTATATAGAAACCTTGAAAAGGATAATGAATTATTAAAAGCTAAAGCAGATAATCTTGCTCTTCTAAATTCTAAGCTAATGCTCAATGACCTTAATATCCAAAAAGAAAATACCCTCTTGAAAGCTAAAGCAAATGACCTAGCTGAGATTGGTGCAAAATCAATGTTATCCATTGTACAAATTACTGGAGAAATAGGAAAAATTAATGAGCAACTTAAAGGAGGTGCTAAATAATGTTTACTTTTGATGATGTTAAATTGATGTATGATTGGGGTCTTTATACTGATGAAGAAGTAAAGCTATTTGTACCTACATGCATTACAGAAGAGGAGTTTAACGAGGTTGTAGGGAAAGAAGGTTAGTCAGTTGGAGTTAGAGCAAAAAGTAAAAGAACATGAAAAACGTCTTGGTGATCACGATAGAGAAATAGGTCGTTTAGATAGACGAACGATGACTTTACAAGAGCAACTAAATGCAAATTTAGTTAGATTAGATGAGTCAAATAAATTCTTACGTGAACAAAATATGAAGCAAATGGAGCAAAATAGTGAAATTTTAAATGCTATTTTGAATAGAAATAGTGAAGCAGACGAAAGAAAAGACGAACTAAAAAAACTTAACACTGAAAATGTATGGAAAGTAATACTAGCTATATTTGTTTCTAGTGGAGCAATAACTATTTTATTTAACTGGTTAAGCACATTTTTAGGAGGCACCAAATGAAAATTAATTGGAAACATAAAATCACAAGCAGAAAGTTTTGGGCTGCAGTGACAGGAGTAATCATTGCTTTGTTAGCAGTTTTCAATGTAGATGATTTAACATCTGAAAAAGTGGTCACTTTAGTAGCAGCTATTGGCTTATTAGCTGCATATATTGTTGGCGAAGGATTTGTTGATTCAAATAGAGATAATTAAGAAGTCATTCTAAAATGGCTTCTTTTTTTATATAAAAAATTAAGAAAGAGGTTTTAAAATGAAAAAGTTTAGTAAGTTTTTATTATCATTAGTTGTAGTTACAGGATTATTGTTACCAACTGCCGCAGATGCTTATCAAGTGGAACAAGATCCTATCGATTTTGGCGGATATTTTCCAGGTTATGCGACTAACGAATTAATTGTCTTGCACGAGTCAGGAAATGGGAACAACGTTGGCCCAAACAGTCTAGACAATGAAACGGCATATATGAAACGCAACTGGACGAGCGCTTATGTTTCATATTTTGTCGGTTCTGGTGGTCGCGTGAAGCAGTTAGCGCCAGTTGGCCAGATTCAATGGGGAGCGGGAGCGACAGCCAATGCAAAAGCATATGCACAGATCGAACTTGCTCGAACGAATAATAAAGAAACATTCAAGAAAGACTATGCTGCCTATGTCAATTTGATTCGTGATTTAGCAACACAAATTGGTGCAACATTTGACTTGGATGATGGAACAGGATACGGAATCGTAACGCATGATTGGATTACTAAAAATTGGTGGGGCGATCACACAGACCCTTATGGTTATTTAGCTCAATGGGGTATCAATAAGGCGCAATTAGCCCAAGACTTACAGACTGGGCTTCCAGAAGATGGGAGCGAAGTTATTGTAAACCCAGGAAAGCCTAATAAACCAAAATATAAAGTTGGTCAACACGTTCGTTTTACAACAATTTACAAAAATCCAGATGCGCCAATTTCTCAGCATATCAATGCAAATACCTTATGGACCCAAGTTGGAACAATTACACAAAAGCTAGACGGTCGTAAAAATTTATATCGTATTGAAAATAGCGGAAAATTATTAGGTTATGCGAACGATGGCGATATTGCGGAGCTTTGGGAAAACAGCAAACCAACACCAGCTAAAACATTCACTATTGGTGTAAATGAAGGAATTGTGTTGCGGATTGGATCACCTAGTTTGTATGCGCCAGTTTACAGCGTGTGGCCAAAAGGTGCACAATTTAGATATGATTCGGTTCGTGTGGCCGATGGGTATGTTTGGTTAGGGGGTTCTGATTCAAACGGAACTCGGATTTGTATCCCAGTTGGCCCAAATGATGGCAACCCAACAAACACATGGGGTACTGGATATTAAGAACAGCTTGATTCTCTGTAACCCTTAGTTTAGAATAAACTTACACTTATTAAATTTCTCTTGAGTTGCCTTCCCCAAGGTGGCTCTTTTTAAGGACCATTAGCTCAGTCGGTTAGAGCAAACGGCTCATAACCGTTCGGTCACAGGTTCGAGTCCTGTATGGTCCATAAAATTATTGATTTACGAACGAGTGTTTGTTATAATTGATGAATAATCCTCATATGATTATATCTGCTATAGAAGTTGCGAAAACGCTTGTTTTTGTAGCTTCTTTTTGGTTTAATTGAGTTAGCAGATTATAATTAAGGAGAGGCCAATTATGCAAGAATTTATTATTCCTAGCCATTTGCTAGCCAAAATTGATGCTAAGCATTTACAGCAATTTATGCGCAATGAAGGATTCGATCATTCGCAAACTAAAGAAGCACTAATATACAGATTGATAGAATCTATAAATTCTGAAGATGATGAAGCTGAAAAAGAGCAACTGATTTCTAGTTATCACAACTTCTTACTAAAGACAATAAAACACAATAACAATAGAAAAATAGTAACCTACCCAATTCTAACAACTCAATCATCACCCTACTACTCTGAAAAAAATATACTTAATAAATTCGATGTTCCAAGCATAGAGTGTTTAAATTTTTCTAGAGTAATATCTGGTGAAGGGCTAAATAAAGAAAAATTTACTGAATTATTTAGGCATATAACTGTTGAGGATGGATTAGTAGCATTGGTAGAAGTTTGTTATGGAAAAATTAACAAAGAGATACGAGATGATGAATCAGAGATTACTACATACGAGTATGTTTGGTGTGAAATTGATCCAAAGGAAGATGTATTAAGACTTATTCTTTCTACAAAACGAAATGCGTTTACAAAAAATAATAACAATAAAGATAGAAATAAAACACAAAAATTGATTAAAGATACGTTGAATAGAGATTATAACATTATTTTTTTAAACTTAACTGAGAAGCAAACCTTATTCAAGATGTATAAATATTTAACTGCTCACCTTGAAGCTCCCTATGAACAAAAAGTAGACCCGTATTCAAAAGAAATTGAAGATTTTACGAATAAGATTAAAGCAGAGTTGTCTATCTCTGAGAAGGAAGATATAGGCCTGAGTCACCGTATTGAAAAGTTATTCGAACGTAATTTGATTCAGAAAGACTTCAAATCATTTAGAACAAAAAAAGTGGATGATGGAAGGGTTCAGTCAGTCAATTACTCTGATGAAGTTGGAGGAAATGTCAAAGCAACTTCAGGTGGCTCTTATTTTAACGGAAAATCAGATCAGAATTTGGATTTGCAAGATAGTAGAGTTTATTTTGATATTAAAGAAAGTATATATAATGATAAAGAATTATCTTCAATTACAGTAACTTGGACTAATAAAAGCGGTTTTCGAGATGATAGATTTGATGAAATTGAGGTTAGATATACATGTCACCGTGGATTTTATATAACACATTTTCTTAAATATGGTGTTAGAGAGGAGATATATAATTATGTACTACCAAAGTTTAATGAGTATAAAAGAAAACCTCTCGAGTAATGGAGAAGCTGTAACAAGAATTTTAAAAAGTTTAGATGAATGGTTGATATCTCTGTCTTCCCAAGGGTTAGAACGCATAAATCCTTATCAGTTTTCCTTGGATTGTGACTATAATGCACGAGATGTTCTCCGCATCTTTTTACAAGGCTCAAAAGAAAATCTTTTTAGAATTATTTATGAAGTAAGAAATGATGAAGATGAGTATATTGGTCAAATTACTGAAGAACAATATAAAAAATTAATTGTTGATGAAGATCCCTTATTTTTGTATTCACGTTATAGCGACGAAGAGTGCGAATTTTTCCCACATAATGTAGAAATATGGTTTAGTATAAATATGAAACCTATTGATATACCAGAGGTAATTAGTAGCCCAAAAAAAGCTTTAGCCTCCCCTCTTACTGGAGATGATAAAAATTCGGATTTGTTTAGAGACTTGATGGGGAGGTAAAATTTTTTGAAAAAAATTAAAATAAGCGAAAATACATTTATAATAATTTTACTTTTATTCTCTTTGTTTTTTTTATCAATGTGGGGTATGCAAGCTATTTTTCCTAACATAGAGCAAGAAAAGCAAGCGGATTTTGTAATGGAGCTAATGAAGATTCTTTTTTCCTCTCTTTTATCCGCTGGAGTTGCCTACTTTGTTTCTGTTATTCAAGTCAAGAGTGCAAATGAAAAGGAGAAATGCAAAGAAGTCTCTACTAATCAAAATCGAGTAAGATTACTACTTATTGAAATAAAAGATAATAAAGAAGTATTGAGTAGGCTTAATAAAAATGACTTTCCTGCTGATAGCAGTAAGTGCATAGAAAGTCAAATATCGAAAAGAGTTTTAAATATGTATTTTGATAAACTAAAGTTAGAAGAGAATATACTAGTTCAAATCATAAAGTACGATAAAAAATTGTCTCTTTTTGTAACTGCCACATCGAGTGATATGAAATTAACTTACGATGGGTTAATTATGGAAATTGATGATTTGATAAGAATGTTAGATGCTGAACTACGGACTACTAAAAAATAACTTGTCATTTAAAATCTCCCCCAACTCGATAAGAATTTGGGGAGATTTTATACACTAATCAAAGATTTCCTTACAAGCATTTTATCAATGACAAGTTGATTTCGTTTATTCAAGTGACCATAGACAGCGAGTTCTGATTGTTCAGGTAACATTAGTAGCGTATTTGCCAGCTCGTTTTTAGAGACGATACAGTTTATAGTTTCGTCCTGTGTTACTAATGAGAATCGAACTAGCATTTTTGGGTACATACTTAACATTCTAATCTTATCAACTGCTCCTACATAATTAGTTTTCATACTATCGCCCTCCTAGCAATATAATTATACCGAATGTATGTTCGTGTTGTCTATAGAAAAATTTTGTAAATCTATGAAATGATAAAAACAAATGGTGATACATTTGGTGATACATCTGAAATATCTATGAAAAAAATGTAAATAGTGAAAGACTTCAATAACTAATAAATCATTGATATATAAATAATCGGAAAGAATGAAATCTATGGAAAAATTTTAACTAACAAACGCAACATGTTCGCTTTATTAGGTAAACCAGGTTTTGAAGAATTAGCAAAAGATTTAAATGCACGCCTATAATTTGTAAATAACAGAAGAAAAGAGCCAGAAACGTAAGTGTTTCTGGCTCTTTTCTTCTGTTTAAATTATTTTTCCAATGGTTCGTTCCATTTTTTAGGACTCCAAATAGTTCCTTCCAATGCAACTTGAAGACTTTCATTATCATCTTCTAATTGTTCAATATATTTGATGGTTTCCTCGATAATAAAAGAATTGGGCTCTTCGCTGATTGACTGAAGTTGTTCTGCTAACCATGTATTTCTCATTTTTCTTCACCTCAAAATGTAGTCTATCATAGGTGAGCTTTTTAGTAATGAAACTTGCTTATTGGTTTTCCTTTAAAATAGCATAAATTCGTTCAATATCCGCTTGGGTACCTCTTAATTCATAGTCAGCTAAGAAGGGGAAGTTAAATTGTTCCGCATACTGTTTAGCTGTCAGGCAGTATTGGTGGTTAAAGTTTTTATTGCCGCTGCCCACCACGCCAGAGCAATAACGATAATTATTTTCAAAAGCAAGATATTCTCGCATGACTTCTGTTAAAATTTCGGTATTGCCGTTGTTGATGCCATCGCCACCATCTAAATAGGTAGGCACAAAGGTAAAAAATGGTTCTGTTTCTACTTCTAACGGAGAATTTTCCGAAATTTCTTTGAAAGTAATCGTAGGATTTTTTTCGTTGTGCTGATGTTGCTCTTCAGCATAAGTTGTTAAACGTTGAACAAATGAGCGTGTATTACCAGAGATTGAAATATATCGTATATTCATCAGACATCCCTCCAAATAAATTTAATTGTTTACGTAAGTATAGCACATCTATGTGAAAAAAATTCAAGATCAATAATTATAAAGCGAAAAAAATAATGCCTTTTTATTACCTATTATAAAAGTGAAAATTTGTTATTTTAATTCATTTGGGTAAGTATTGAATTTTGCGAAAAACTTTGCTAAGATGGTAGAGTATTGAATAAAGAATGGTTGGGCGAAAGCTTCAAGGATTCAGTTCTTCAAGGGGTGAGAAGAACAATTTTTGAGTTTGCGCCTTTTTGCATACCTAAAACAAAAGGGCTGAGCGTATCTCTATTTCGCTAGTCCTTTTTCTTATATGCTAAAGGTGTAAAAACTAAGGAGGTGGAGACAATGGTACAAGAAGTACTAGAGCAAATCAAGGCAGCGGAAGATGCGGTGGAAGAGCATCGGCAACAAGCTAAGATGAATTGTCGTTTATATGAAGAACAGAAGCAAGAACGTTTAGCTGAACTACGTCAAGAGAGTGAAGAAGCTGTTGAAAAAGTGCTGACGGATTCACTAGCAACGCAAGAAAAGATGTTACAACTTGAAAAAGAACAACTTTTAGATGAAACAAAGCGCACTGAACAAGCGCTTCACGAACGTTACGAAGCGAACAAAGAACAAGTCATTGATTCAATTATTGAGAGGGTGAAAGACGTTTATGGCAGTTAGTAAAATGGAAAAAATGACAATAATTGCCGCTGCCGAAAAAGAAGCAGCAATTCTACAAGCCATTCAAGGCTTGCAAATTGTCGAAGTAAAACGGATTTTTCATTCGCCTGAAGAAGAACAAGCCTTAAAGAGTCAATATTCTTTTTTACAAGCAGAACAGTCAACTGAACAGCTACGTAAATATGAAACGATGCTACAACAATTGCAAGAGCTTCTTTTATTTTTGACACGCTCTTCAGGAAAAGGGTTAAAGATAAAAAGAAAAGTCTATACCTTAGAAGAGTTGGAACAAACCTTTGATGAAGAAACATTACAAAGCTATTTGACGGAATTAAAGAATATTCAAGAATCTTTGAAACAAATTCAAACGGATCGTCAAGGGTTAGAAGCAGAAGAAGAATTATTAGGCCGCTGGCAATATCTGGATGTTCTACCACACAAACAGCAGTTAAAAAGTAGTTATGTCGTTCATGGTTCGATAAATCTAGCCAATAAAGCCAGTTTCTTGAGCGCTTTGTCTCAATGGCCAACGGTTTATTTTGAAGAAATTTATCAAAGTATGCATCATAGTTACTTTACACTCGTTTACCTGAAGGAACATCAGCAGAGTGTAACCGAGTTATTAAACCAATATAGTTTTGAACCACTCCAATACCGTTATGATGTTCCGCCTAAAGAGGCATATCAACAAGTCAAAGAACGATATGAAATTTTACAAAAAGAAGAAAAAGCCTTAAAGCAACAACTGGCTTCTTATCATGATTTCTATGAAACGTTTTGCTTGGCTGAAGAAGTCTTATTGGCGGTTATCCAAAGAGAACAAGCACGTCAACATTTGTTAAATGCTTCATCATTTTTCATCTTGCAAACGTGGATTCCAGTCGAAGAAAAAGCCGAGATTTTGACAGCGATTGAAGAAAAAGTTCCTAAGGACGAAATAGCTCTTACTTTTGAAAATCCTACGAAGGCGGAAATTGAGACGGATATACCAGTTAAACTAGCGAATAATAAATTGGTGCAGCCGTTTGAAATGTTAACAGAGATGTATAGCTTACCAAAATATGAAGAAGTTGATCCGACACCTGCGATGATGCCGTTTTATCTAGTCTTTTTTGGCATGATGGTAGCGGATATTGGCTATGGCTTACTGATGCTACTCTTGTCTATTATTGCTTTGAAAGCATTTGTTTTACCGAGAGGCATGAAACGTTTTGCCGACTTTTTCTTGATTTTATCATTTCCAACAATTATTTGGGGCTTCATTTACGGTTCGTTTTTCGGTGCAGCATTACCGCCAACAATGTTTGGAATCAAATCACCATTTCCGATTTTATCAACGACCGAAGATGTAAATACGATTCTTATTTTATCGGTTATTTTTGGGTTTATCCAATTGGTTGTCGGTTTAATGATTAATGGGATTCAGTTATCAAAACAAAAGCGCTATTTAGATAGTATTAACGAAAGTTACGCTTGGTTAGGGATTTTGTTTGGTTTAGCATTGTTAGTCGTTGGTAAATTAGTGGTTAAAAATGAAGGCTTATTTACAGCAGGTGCAATTTTAGCTAGCCTTTCTGCCATTGCAATTATTGTGATTCCAATGATTCAATCGAAGGCCAAATTAAAAGGCTTAGCCAAAGGACTGTATGGACTATACGGTGTGACAGGTTATGTCGGTGATTTAGTTAGTTATACACGTTTGATGGCGTTAGGAATTGCTGGGGGAAGTATTGCTTCAGCGTTTAATATGCTCGTTGAGTTCATGCCGCCAGTTGCCCGTTTTAGCGTGGGCATCTTGCTGTTAATTGTTTTACATGCGTTAAACATATTCTTATCGTTATTAGGTGCTTATGTTCATGGCGCACGTTTGCAATATGTTGAGTTCTTTGGAAAATTTTACACAGGCGGTGGCCGGGCGTTTAATCCGCTAAAAACAAAAGAAAAGTATGTCAATGTTGAGAAAAAATAGAAAATTATTTATTGGAGGAAAATAGAGATGATGGATTACTTAATTAATAATAATGGTGGAATTGTTTTTGCAGTATTAGGAATGGCAATGGCGACAATTTTTGCTGGGATTGGATCAGCCAAAGGGGTTGGCTTTACTGGGGAAGCAGCAGCAGCTTTAACGACTGAGCAGCCAGAAAAATTTGGTCAAGCGTTAATTTTACAGTTATTACCAGGTACACAAGGACTATACGGTTTCGTTATTGCTTTCTTAATTTATATTAACTTAGGAAACGATATGAGTATGGTTCAAGGATTGAACTATTTTGTAGCAGCTTTACCGATTGCCTTTGCTGGATTGTTCTCTGGGATTGCCCAAGGTCGTGTAGCCGCTGCGGGGATCCAAATTTTAGCGAAGAAACCAGAACATGCAACAAAAGGAATTATCTATGCTGCCATGGTTGAAACTTATGCCATCTTAGGGTTCGTAATTTCCTTCTTACTTGTATTGAACGTCAAATAATTGAGGAGGCAGATGGATGGATGCCATTGAAAAAATCATCAGTGAAATTAAGCAGCAAGGAAAGCAAGAAGTCGAAGCCTATGTCACCAGTGAACAAACGCGCATCGATCAAGAATTCCAAGCAGCACAACAAGAAATTTTGCTGAAGCAAGAACATGAAATAGAAAAACGACAACAACAATTATTAAAAGAATTTAAACAACGCCAACAACGGCAAACACTAGAAATTCGTCAGGATGCATTAAATAAAAAACAAGCATATCTTAACCAATTATTTGATGAAGTGGTCTTAAAGATGAGTGAATGGTCAGCGGAAGAATTTCAAGAATTCATGAAAGCACAATTAGGTTCACTTGAATTAACAGGAAAAGCAACCATTCTTTTAGGCGAGTATTCTCAAACGAAAGTGACGCAAGAATGGCTGACCGCCCTTTCTGATGCTACTGTTCAATGGGAGCTTTCAGAGGAAGTTGTTCCAAAAGAAAGTGGCTTTATCGTTGCAAAAGACGGTTTGGATTATAATTTTCTCTTTTCAGCATTAGTTGAAGAGATTCAAAAAACAGAAGGCTTTAAAGTAGCAGAAAAACTTTTCAGTTAAGAAGGGAGGACGTAGCATGAGAAAACCAACGTATCATCAAATTAATCCGCTGATTCGTTTAAAAGAAACGGAGCTGCTTTCTGAGCAACAGTTTCAACAACTTTTAGAAGCGGAAACAGTTGAAGACGTTAAAAATATGTTAAAAAGTACGGTTTATCAACCTTATTTAACCGAAACTTTTGAAGAAAAATTTGACTACCATTCTTCTGAAGCGCTGGGAAATCTTTATCGCTGGTTATATGAAATGGCTCCAGAACCAGCTGTAGTAACGTTGTATACGATGCGTTTTACCTTCCATAACTTGAAAATTTTGACGAAAGCTGAGCGAACAGGTAAAGATTTTGATTATCTTTATTTAGAAGATGGTCGTTATTCTCTAAACACAGTCAAAAGTGCCATTCATACAAAAAACTCTTCCGAACTTGAGCCAGCATTATTAGAAGTGATCCGTGATGTTTTTGCTTATCTGGAAGAAGGCGGTTTGCCGCAAGCAATTGATATCCTTTATGATCGAGCATTTTTACAGCAACAGCGAAAATTAGCGGATGAATTGGGCTATGAAGAGTTAACGAAGGAAGTCATCGCTTTTATTGATTTAACCAATCTATCAACGATGGCTAGAGGGATTGTTCAACATCAAAACAGTAACTTTTTATCAACCGTGCTTTCTAGCGCTGGCAGTCTCTCAAAGAAAGAGCTGTTGACCTATGCGGAAAAGTCACTTGTAGAATTTACAGCATTTGTCAGAACAACGAATTACGGACAACTATTAGAAAAGATTATCAATAAAGAAACCAATGAATTAAATTTATTGGCTTTTGAAAAACTCAAAGATGATTACCTGACCTCAATGTATGAAAACGGTCGGACGGTTGCTTTTGGGCCGCTCCCATTACTAGCCTTTTTGAATGCGAAAGAAGTTGAATGGAAAAATTTGCGTTTAATTTTGGTCGGAAAACATAGTGGGTTTTCAAATGAAAAAATTCGAGAAAGGATGCGAAAAGTCAATGGGGTATAAAATTGGTGTCATTGGAGACAAAAATTCAATCTTACCATTTAAACTGTTTGGCTTTGAGGTCCATCATGCCATTTCAGAAATGCAAGTTAGAGAAGCCATTGAAACTATGGCAAAAAATAAGTTTGGGGTCATTTTCATAACGGAAGAAGCCTCTACTTTAGCAGAAGAAACGATTGAACGATACAAAGAACAAGTGACACCAGCGATTATTTTAATCCCAAGTCATAATGGTACAATCGGAATCGGTTTAAGTGAGATTGAAAAAAATGTTGAAAAAGCAATTGGACAAAATATTTTATAATGCAAAGGAGAATGAGCGTGCAAATTGGAAAAATTGTCAAAGTTTCAGGTCCTTTGATTTTAGCTGAAAACATGTCAGATGCTAGTATCCAAGACATTTGTCATGTAGGAGATTTAGGCGTTATCGGAGAGATTATTGAAATGCGAGGCGACGTCGCTTCGATTCAAGTATATGAAGAAACAACAGGCATTGGACCAGGAGAACCAGTTATTTCAACAGGAGAACCATTATCTGTTGAATTAGCCCCAGGTTTAATTGCCGAAATGTTTGATGGTATTCAACGACCATTGGATACATTTCAAGAAGTAACCCACAGTAACTTTTTAGGCCGTGGCGTTAAAATTGATGCGTTAGATCGTGAGAAAAAATGGACGTTTGAACCAACTGTGGCAGTTGGTGAAGAAGTGTCGGCAGGTGACATCGTCGGTGTGGTTCAAGAAACACCGATTATTCAACATAAAATTATGGTGCCTTTCGGCGTTTCAGGAACGATTGCCGAAATTAAAGCAGGTGACTTTGCCATTGATGAAACAGTTTACTCAGTGAAAACGGCTAAAGGAACGGAAAGTTTTAGCATGATGCAAAAATGGCCCGTTCGGCGGGGACGTCCCATTTTAGAAAAACTAAGTCCCAAAGTACCGATGGTGACCGGACAACGCGTAATTGATACCTTTTTCCCAATTACGAAAGGCGGAGCGGCAGCAGTTCCAGGACCATTTGGCGCAGGAAAAACAGTCGTTCAGCACCAAATTGCCAAGTGGGCCGATGTCGACTTAGTCGTTTACGTTGGTTGTGGGGAACGCGGGAATGAAATGACAGATGTTTTAAATGAATTTCCAGAATTAATTGATCCAACAACTGGTGAGTCTTTGATGAATCGGACGATTTTAATTGCGAATACGTCAAATATGCCGGTAGCGGCACGGGAAGCCTCGATTTATACAGGGATTACCATTGCAGAATATTTCCGTGATATGGGTTACTCAGTCGCAATTATGGCGGATTCTACTTCTCGTTGGGCAGAAGCGTTACGAGAAATGAGTGGCCGGTTAGAAGAAATGCCTGGTGATGAAGGCTATCCAGCCTATTTAGGTAGTCGCTTAGCTGAATATTATGAACGAGCAGGACAAGTCATCGCGTTAGGAAAAGATCATCGTGAAGGAAGCATTACGGCGATTAGTGCGGTTTCGCCATCTGGTGGGGACATATCAGAACCTGTCACACAAAATACGTTACGCGTTGTTAAAGTATTCTGGGGCTTAGATTCTCAATTAGCACAAAAACGTCATTTTCCTTCTATTAACTGGTTGCAAAGTTATTCTCTTTACTCCACAGAAGTAGGGCAATATTTAGACTTGGAATTGCAAGGAAACTGGGCCGCTATGGTAGCTGAAGGGATGCGGATTTTACAAGAGGAATCTCAACTGGAAGAAATTGTTCGTTTGGTTGGGATTGATTCCTTGTCGGATAAAGACCGTTTAACGTTGGAAACAGCCAAATCATTACGGGAAGACTATTTGCAACAAAATGCTTTTGATGACGTGGATACGTTCACTTCTCGAACCAAACAAGCGAAAATGTTGCAATTGATTCTAACTTTTGGTGAAGAAGGTCAAAAAGCCTTAAGTTTAGGCACTTATTTCTCTGAGTTAATGGCGGGAACAGTTGAAATCCGTGATCGCATTGCTCGTAGCAAGTATTTACCAGAAGAAGAATTAGAAAAATTGGATCGTTTACAAGCAGAAATTAAAACAACGATAAAAGAAATCATTGCTGAAGGAGGAATGACGAATGATTAAAGAATATCGCACAATCAATGAAGTCGTTGGTCCTCTGATGATTGTTGAAAAAGTGGCAGGCGTAAAGTACGAAGAATTAATTGAAGTACGCATGCAAAATGGCGAAATTCGCCAAGGGCAAGTTTTAGAAATCAATGGAGATAAAGCGATGGTCCAAATTTTTGAAGGAACGAGTAACATCAATATTCGTGATTCAAAAGTTCGCTTTCTGGGACATCCTTTAGAATTAGGGGTTTCGCCAGATATGATGGGGCGCGTTTTTGACGGCTTAGGTCGCTTAAAAGATAATGGACCAGAATTATTACCTGAGAAAAAATTAGATATTAACGGCGAAGTTATCAATCCAGTTGCTCGTGATTATCCCGATGAGTTCATCCAAACAGGGATTTCAGCGATTGACCATTTAAATACCTTAGTTCGTGGTCAAAAATTACCTGTTTTTTCAGCATCTGGCTTACCTCATAAAGAATTAGCGGCACAAATTGCCAGACAAGCCAACGTGTTAAATAGTGAAGAAGAATTTGCCGTAGTTTTTGCGGCCATTGGGATTACCTTTGAAGAAGCGGAATATTTTATGGAAGATTTCCGTCAAACAGGCGCAATTGATCGTTCAGTCTTGTTTATGAACTTAGCGAATGATCCAGCCATTGAGCGGATTGCAACACCTAGAATGGCTTTGACAGCCGCTGAATATTTAGCTTATGAAAAGGGCATGCATGTCTTAGTTATCATGACGGATATGACAAATTATTGCGAAGCGTTGCGAGAAATTTCAGCAGCACGCCGTGAAGTTCCAGGACGTCGTGGTTACCCAGGTTATCTTTACACGAACTTAGCAACGTTGTATGAACGAGCAGGCCGAATTCGTGGCTCAAAAGGTTCCGTAACACAGATTCCTATTTTAACAATGCCAGAGGAGGATAAAACACATCCAATTCCCGATTTAACTGGCTATATTACAGAAGGGCAAATTATCTTGTCCCGGGAACTATATAAGAGTGGTATCCAACCACCAATTGATGTATTGCCATCACTTTCCCGTCTTAAAGACAAAGGAACTGGCGAAGGCAAAACGCGCGGGGATCACGCAGCGACGATGAATCAATTGTTCTCAGCCTATGCACAAGGGAAACAAGCCAAAGAATTAGCTGTCATTTTAGGAGAATCAGCTCTTTCTGATGTCGATAAAATTTACGCAGCTTTTGCCCAACGTTTTGAAGAAGAATATGTCAATCAAGGATTCGATACAAACCGTTCGATTGAAGAAACGTTAGATCTTGGGTGGGAACTATTAAGTATGCTACCGAGAACAGAACTAAAACGAATTAAAGAGGATATGCTCGATCAATATTTAACTGAAGGGAAGTAGAAAAATGGCTCGATTAAATGTTAATCCAACCCGTATGGAACTTTCCCGATTGAAAAAACAGTTAACTACGGCCACGAGAGGTCATAAGTTGCTGAAAGACAAACAAGATGAATTGATGCGACGGTTTATTGCGCTAGTCAAAGAAAACAATGAGTTACGTATTCAGGTTGAACAAGAAGTGACGGATGCGTTATCAAATTTTGTATTGGCAAACGCAACGTTGAACGAAGCCTTTATTGAAGAGTTAGTGGCAATTCCAGCCGAAAAAGTTGAATTAGAAATTATTGAACAGAACATCTTAAGTGTGCCAGTTCCTAAAATGATTTTTGATTACGATGAATCGGTTCAAGAAGCACCCTTAGATTATGGCTACGTGAATTCAAACAGCGAGCTTGATCAAGCTTTTGCTAAAATTTCAAGCATTTTACCGAAATTATTAGCACTTGCAAATGTTGAAAAGACGTGCCAATTATTATCAAAAGAAATTGAAAAAACGCGTCGTCGTGTCAACGCCTTAGAGTATATGACGATTCCACAATTAGAAGAAACAATTTACTACATTCAAATGAAATTAGAAGAAAATGAACGTGGCGAAATTACACGTTTAATTAAAATTAAAAGCATGAACAAAGAAAATTAGTGGTTAGAAAGAACGAGTGCGAAGCCAGTTGGTAGCTTTCGTGCTCGTTTTTAATAAAAAAGGGAGTGGAAAAAATGAAAAATGAAGAACGCCGCAAAGCGATTGCACTGAATTGTCAAAAATACGAAAGTGACTATGCTCGCTTGGTGGAACCAATCAATGAGCTACTGTTAAACTTGGGAGCGGCTATTTCAGAAGAAGCCGCGAAGCAAATCATTCTGAATGTAAAACGATATCATCACGGCGTGAAATATCTTCCTGAGTGTCATTTAGATGAAAGTAACCAATTTATCGAAGATGGGCTTGAAGCTCTTAAAAAGGGAGATTTAGGCAACGGTGCGTTACAACTATTTGGGGCTGGCTTAAACTTTGCTAGTTTTGCAGCAAAAGCACAAGGAACCAAAAAAACTGATGCCCACCAAATGTTGGCAGAACGTTTTACGAAGTTGTTGTCTGTAAAGTAGCCAGCTACTCATTGTGAATTTTAGTATCTGGGACAGTAGTCAAAATGACTTTTGTCCCAGATATTTTTTTTATAAAAATATGAAACCTTTTACAGATACTTAACGTCTAATAGTTAGTTAAATGAAAAGAGGTGTTTTATGGATAAAATTTCAACAAAAAAATTAGTTCAGAAAGCAAAAAAAGGAGATGGACAAGCATTTGTTCACCTTTGTCAAAAATATGAAACAGTTTTATACAATGCTGCATATAAAATGCTATTAAACGAAGTCGACGTTGCTGATTGTTTACAAGAAACTGAACTATGTGCATGGGAAAAAATAACAACATTAAAAAATGAACATGCGTTTAATTCATGGATTTTTAAAATAATGTTAAACCAAGTTCAAAATATTTTTAGAGAAAAGCAGAAAACAACTCACTGGATGGATACTTATTCTCCTGTTCCTGCTTTTGATGATTTATATGATTTGGATAAAGGATTACATAAATTACCTGATAATTATCGCGTTCCGCTAGTTATGTACTATTATGTTGGATTTAGTATAAAAGAAATCGCTCAGCAACTTGATGTTTCAACAAATACCATCAAAATTCGCCTTTCTCGTGGTCGAAAAAAATTAAGGATATATTTAAAGGAGACATGGTAAATGGATAGAAAACGAAGTGATATATTAAAATATGAAAAAAAGATGCCTTTAGAAACAGTGGAACGTTTAAACACACAAAGAACTAAGATATTAATGGGAGAAATAAAACAATACAGACAGCCAAAGAAAAAAATATCGCGTAAACATTTAATTATAGGGCTAATTAGTATTGCTACCACTTTTACTTTGATAGTAAAAACACCCATTGGACGTGCCATAGAAGAGGTGTTGGGGATTAGTCAAGATACAGGTGTTCAAACAGTAGAATCTTCTGGTGTTCCAACAAAACTAGAATTGCGGAGTGTACAAAATGAGCGAGAAATCGTATTAACAAAATTTGTATCGACAAAAAATAAAATGGCGTTTGATTATCAATTTAAGATTAAAGATCAAAAATTAAAAGAGTTATTACAGAAAAAAATCGCTAGAAATAATTATTCTCAAGATATTCAACTAGGGTTATTTAGAGAAGGAAGCAAAGAAGATTTATTTGGGGGTGTAAGTTCAACATCGTTATATAGAATCGAGAAGGATGTTTTTTATGGTTCAGTGATTTCAACTTTCAATAAGCAAAAACTTGTTAGTCAAGATCAATTAACGCTTCATATCTACCGATTAGCTTGGGAAGATCAAGAACAGCATGATAATGAATTAAAAGAAGCAATCAAAGCAAGTAGCCGATCTTTTAGTGTTGAGAATGCATTAGAGTATCAAGGCGATTGGACGTTTAAAATTCCTTACCAACCCATTATGAAAGAAACGATACCTAGCATTAAAAACGTGAAAAAAATTAAAAATATTAAGGCCCAAAGTGATGCGCTTCAAACTACGCTGATTATGGACATTCCAAATCCAGAAAAAAATAAAAAAAGTCGTGATATTCTAATTTCAGTTTATAAAAACGGTCTTGAGATACCTATTGCACGTCAAATTGGTAGTGGCTTTAATAAAGGGGAAGATGCTACAATTAACATTTCTTTTGACTTAAGTAGTTTGGATCATAAGTCATTATATAAAGTAATCGTTAGAAATTCTTATGAAGATGATGCAGCAGGAAAAGAATTAGGTTCGTTGGAGTTAAAAAATACTCAGAAATAATTGCTAAAAAGGTTATGGGAAATACAAATATTTTAATTAATATAACTACTAAAAAAAGCATCTTTTTTATTGAGCGTTGTCATTAAAAAAAGATGCTTTTATTTTCATTATCAATGGTTATCATTAGGATATTCAGACACCTGTAATTGCCATAACTTATCTGTCACTGAAGCAATAAACGCAGCACTCTTAGCATTATCAGGTCCTTTAGTAAAAATTGCTAAAGCAAAGGGGTGAGGTGTTTCTAAAATCCCCATATCATGAATAAATTCATCATAGGAACCAATTTTATGAGCAACTTTTCCTTGAGTTGTGGGAGTTTCCATTCTTTCATGGAAAACACTTTGTTTCATAGAATCATAAATCGCTTGGTAATCTGGTTTTGTTGCTTTTTCAGTATATAATTTTTGTAGAATAACAAGCGCATCTTCAGAAGAAAATTGTGGCTCTTCAATCGAAGGTGTCTTGTGCAAATAACGCTGATACATTTCTCGTTTTGCTTTTGCATCACCACCCAATGTGTCATAGAGCATATTTTTAGCGATATTATCAGAATAGGTGATGGCATATTCTTGTAACGTTTTTAATGGATATTCTGGTTGGATATTATAGGCAATGATCCCAGTTCCTTCTTCATAATCTTCTTCGGCGTTATAGGGAATCAGGTCTGTCCATTTTTTTTGACCAGAAGCAACCGTGTCGGCGACTAGCATCGTCAGTGGCACTTTAATAGTACTAGCTGTATAAAATTCATGTTGGCCATTCACGGAACGCTGTTCGCCAGTTTCTAAATCCAAATAACTAATCCCGACCGTTCCTTCAAATTCTTTGACAGAAGCGACGAGCAGGTCATTTATTTTATCAAAAAATACTGTATTTGCTGAATTATTTTCTTCCTTGTCTTTCGTATGCTTCTCATGTTTGGCGGAATCAATTGTAACTTTTTGTTCAGATTCTTTGGCATAATCTTCGCCACGACTTGAGAAGAAGAAGCCCACAATTAGGAAAAAGCAAAGAAAGAAAATGGTGCCGTATAGTGAGAGTTGCTGTTTCTTCAATGTAAAACCCTTTCCGTTTCTCTAATAGATATTTTTCTCAACTCCTCCATTTAATCATTTTTCGGATAAGAGCGCAAGCGTCTTTTTAACGGCACTACTGGTTTTGTTTCATTTGTTTTTGGAGTGCTTGCGATTGCTTTAATAGCTCTTTGCCGATAGTGGTATCTTTCACCAATAGCCGCTGTAAGGGACGATCGATGACTTGTTTGATGGAATGAATGTCTTGATTATTTAAAATGGCTGTTTCTTTACTAGAAAAAGATTTATGCGCGGTCAGTTGTAAACCAAACGAGTTGTACAACAATGTATAACCAGCAATTCCAGTAATTGTCTGATAAGATTTTGAAAAGCCGCCGTCAATTACGAGAAGCGCGCCATTTGCTTTGATCGGCGATTCGCCTTTTGTTCGTTTAACTGGTGTATGGCCATTAATGATATGTCGATTTTCACCAGTCACTTCAAATTCATCTAGGATTCTTTCACAAACTTCAACCGTATCACGCAAAGAGTAGTAAGGATTCTTTTCTTCATGATGTGTTTCTTTTTCAGCGAGAAAATAACGCTCAAAGGTTTTCATAGCTCGTTTGCCAAATAATGAGGAACCTTCGCCACACCAAAGATACCATAAACAATCTGTCGCATAGTCATCTGTACTAGCAGGCTGAGCGTATGCTTCTTCTAACATTTTCTGAAAGAAGTCAACTAAAGCTTTTCCTGAATAGGAGTGGCCTTTAAATGTGTAAGCTTGAAAAGTACCGTCCGCATTCAAGGGAAGACAGCCGTGGATCAATAAATTTTGATTATACACAAGGTAAAGAGAAGCTTTTTCCATTAGAAAGCGCATGTGTTTTGTTAACCGCGGTGAAGACTGAAATTGCGTTAATAAATCATCAATTATCTGTTTTTCCTCACGTGTTAATTGGTAAGGCTGCTCTTCAGAAACGGTTTGGAAACAGCTGTTAATTAATGTATAACGACATTCGTCAAAAGTAATAGTTTCCCCTTGAATCTTATCTAAGCGTAGCCGATGTGCCAAGTTAAAATCAGGGCGTCGACCAATAATTTGGCCTTCTAGTTTTTCTTGAATAATGGCAATGGCTTGTTGCACACGCATCGCTATTTGTTTTTCAGCTTCAGTTAACGCACGATAGGGATTTTTCTTGGGTGCAAAAGCAGGATTTTCTTTATACGTTTCTAAACTAAATTTTTTTAAGGCGGTTAAATCGATAGCATAACGTTCTTCTAACAAATCTAAATTTCCATAGCGAGCACAAATACGTACTACATTGGCTAAACAAGCCAGTGAACCACTATAAGCAGCCAGCCAAATCATATCATGATTGCCTAGTTGAATATCCAAGGAGTGATAGGACATTAATCGGTCCATAATTTTATCTGGTGCTGGCCCCCGGTCATAGATATCCCCAATAACATGTAGGTGATCGATAATCAGACGTTGGATTAGATAAGCTAATTCTGTCACGAAACGTTTGGCTTCACCTAGTAAAATAATTTTTTCAATAATTTGTTGATAGTAACCGTTTTTGGTTGTTGTTTCATCATATTGATAAATCAATTCTTCGAGAATATACCCATAGGTTTCAGGAAGGGCTTTGCGAACTTTAGAACGTGTGTACTTCATCGAAGAAGAACGGACGATTTCAACCAGACGGCGAATCGTTAATAGCCACCATTCATAAGAGAGGGCGCTTTCATTTTCTAAAAGTGTTAATTTTTCTTCTGGATAGTAGATAATAAAACAAAGCTCGTCCATCTGATGGGCATTTAATTCTTGTTTAAATAAAAATTGAACTTTTTCTCGGATTCGCCCAGAACCATTTCTTAAAATATGGTCAAAAGCTTCAAATTCACCATGTAAATCACTGACAAAATGTTCTGTTCCTTTCGGTAAATTCAAAATTGCTTCCAAATTAATAATTTCTTCAATTTGTTGATCGCGGTTCAGTGTAGCCAAGTCATCTGCCTTCTTTCTTTTTCGTATATACCAATTTTAATTTAAAAGATTAAAGTCTTGATAATAAAGGTTTTTTATTCGTATGCCAATTATTGTAGGCTATTTGGCGAAAAAAAGCAACAGGAGAAAGTCAGAGAAAAATGTGGAAAATTATAGGAAGCTACTGGGTTTTATGCTATGATTTTTAATAAAACAAAATGAAGGGGCGGGAAAACATGTTATTTGGTACAGCAAAAATGAATCGGGAAAATCATTTAGAAATCGGTGGTTGTGACACCGTAAAGTTGGCGCAAAAATTCGGGACGCCGTTATTTGTCTATGATGTCGCTCATATTCGCGCGCAAGCACGTGGTTTTAAACAAACGTTAAATCAATTAGGTATCAAAAATAAAGTGGTTTATGCAAGTAAAGCATTTAGTTGTTTAGCTATTTATCAAGTGTTAAAGGAAGAAGATATTGCTTGTGATGTTGTCTCTGGTGGAGAACTATTCACAGCTTTAAAAGGGGGCATGGAGCCAGCGGAAATTGAGTTCCATGGAAATAATAAAACCCCTGAAGAATTACGTTATGCTTTGGATAACAAAATAGGTACAATTGTCATTGATAATTTTTACGAAATTGACTTGTTGGAAGAATTATTAGCTACACGAAACCAAACACAAAAAGTTCTTTTTCGAGTGAGTCCTGGCGTGGATGCAGAAACACATGATTACATTTTGACAGGCCAAGAAGATTCAAAATTTGGTTTTGATGTTGCAAGTGGCCAGGCAACAGAAGCGCTCGTTCGCCTTTTATCAAATCCCTCTTTTGATGTGCAAGGGGTCCATTGCCATATTGGCTCGCAAATTTTTGCTGTGGAAGGATTTTTAGCTGCTGTTGAAAAAATGTTCACTATTTTAGAAGACTGGCGGCAAGTCCATCAATTTACAGCACGTGTTTTAAATATGGGTGGTGGTTTTGGTGTGCAGTACACGCAGCAAGATGAGCCATTAGCACCAGCAACATTTGTTGAAAAAATTGTTTATTCCTTGAAAGGTCATTGTGAACAATTAGGGTATCCACTGCCTGAGCTTTGGATTGAACCAGGCCGCAGTTTAATTGCCGAAGCGGGCACAACGATATATACAGTTGGCGCGCAAAAAGAGGTTCCTGGTGTTCGTCATTTTGTTTCCGTAGATGGTGGCATGGGTGATAATATACGGCCTGCTTTGTATCAAGCGGTTTATGATGGATTTCTAGCGAATCGTGAGGGGCATGATTCAGTCAAGAAAGTCACAGTAGTTGGTAAATATTGCGAATCAGGCGATGTCTTACTTCGAGATATTTTATTGCCAGAAGTTAAAGCAGGGGATTTATTGGCCATCAGTAGTACGGGGGCTTACGGTTATTCAATGGCAAGTAATTACAACCGAAATCCTCGACCAGCGGTGGTTTTTGTCGAAGATGGACAAGCAAAATTAGTTGCTCGCCGTGAGACATATGAAGATATGACAACGTTGGATTGTTGATAGATTAAAAGTAGCCGCCTCTTTTTGAGACGGCTGCTTTTTTTCAAAAAATAACAAAATGTAAGGGTGATTTCTTTCAGAAATGAAAAATCCATAGTATATTAAATGAAGAAGGAAATACTTTAGAAGAGGGTGTGATTTGCAGATGAAATGGCTCCTCGGGTTACTGATCATTTTTGCAATGATTGGCGTTGTTTTTTCTGTTTACATTGCCAATTATTTTTTGAAAATTGCGTTGCTTAAAGACAACCCTTGGTATCATAAAAAAGGGCATCGGTTATTAAATCCTGATAATTTTCAAGAACGTGAAACAAGATATACAAAAATAGAAGAACAACAAAAACAAGAAGGCGAAGCTTTTTGGACAGAGTCTTTTGCTGAAGATCGTTGGTTGAAAATTAAAGATGAAACATTGTATGCACGGTGCTTTATTCCTTATCCAGATAACCATCGTTGGGCGATTTGTGTGCATGGTTATCGTTCAAACGGAAAACGCGATATGGCATATACTGCATTACGTTTTGCAGAAGAAGGCTACAATGTTTTAGTTCCCGATTTGCGTGCGCACGGGAAAAGTTCAGGGAATAAAATTGGGATGGGATGGCTGGATCGGTTAGATTTATTAAGTTGGATTAGTGAAGTTCTTGCCATTGATATGGAAGCAGAAATTATTTTAGTGGGCGGTTCCATGGGAGCGGCTACTGTCATGATGGCAAGTGGTGAAAAGTTACCAACGAATGTCCGCGGATTAATAGTGGATTGTGGCTATACTTCTGTCTATGATGAATTTAAATACGTCCTACATGAATCTTTTCATTTACCCGCTTTTCCTATTTTAACGATTGCTAATCAATTAGCATTAAATAACTATGGCTTTCAATTGAAAACCGCTTCTTCCGTGAGACAATTACACAAAAATACGTTGCCGACATTTTTTATTCACGGTACAGGTGATCGCTTTGTTCCAATGACAATGTTTGAAGAAAATTTAGCGGCAACTCAGGGGATAAAAAAAGGCCTCATTGTTGCTAAAGCACCACATTTATCTTCAAGTGTCTACGAACCTGAAAATTATTACAGTAGTATTTTTGAGTTTTTGGAAGAAAACTGTCCTGCGGTAAAAACAATATCCGACTAAAAAAGACATGGATTTTCATGATTCCATGTCTTTTTTTGTCTGACTCGTTTAGCTAAATTTAAAGTGCTTAAAAAGAAAAATAACGGCGCCAAACTACCAAGGCAAAGGAACCATTTCATTGAATAAGTTAACTCTTGCTGTAAAAGAGATTCTCGTATATAGCTGAAACCTTCGCCATGGACCCGCAAATAAATATAAATGTAAGCAAAAAGAATCACTAAAGGCAAAATACAGACTTCTAATATTTCCAAAAGATAAGGAAAGGTTTTATTTAATAATTTGAGGCGTGTCTTATTCAATAGATAAGCAAAAATGAAAATTGACCATAAAAAACCAAAAAAACTAATCAAATAAAAAATCAGATTCGCACTTCCTGCATTCATAAAAGCTTTCGGGAAAAGTAGTCTGCCGATGAATGTATTTTTAATTGTAAAAGGAACATCAAAAATGGAAATATAAAGACAAAAAAGTACTAATGTTAACAAGGCATGCCAAATCTTTTTCTCCATTTCATTTAAAAAATATCTAATTACTTGGTACATTTCCATAAACTGTCGCTCCGTGTTTGAAATAATCGTAGTTTTGACTATACCATAGCTGTTCTCAATTTTCTTGAAAAAAATACACGCAACCAGCCTCGACTATACGAAACACACAGAGTGTCTAAAAAATAAGTTGCGATCGCATTTTTTCGCATGCTAGTGTTGCACTTCTGTTTCGTTGGTGTTTTCTAATTGCTGATTTGTTGATTAAAAAAGGGCAGGAGGGAGCGTTTTTTTAGTATAATAATATAAAAGAATATAGAAAAAATCGTAGGATGGGAGTTATTCAAAGTGGCGGAGATTACAGTTAAGACAATTTCAGAGAAAGATGATTTAAAGAAGTTGCTTTTGGGTCAAGAGTATGACCACCAGCAGCCGGTTAAAAATATTTTAAAAGCTAGAACATCGAATGTCCATATTGAAAAGTACGAGGTTGTGGAGGATGTTTTTTTAAAGTTAACTGGGAAGGCGACCATGCACAAAGATATTATGAACTCATTTTGGACAACGTATAAAATTATGTTACAACTTGTTTATCCCGATTTCTTTAGACCAGCGGAAGTAATTGGGGAAAATCAAGAAAGCTATTTAGAAAAATCTTCTGAACAGAATTTGCTTGCAGTAAATAGCAAGTATCCGCCTTATGATTCCGGGACATCGGCTGTGATTTCGGACCGATATTTAACTTATTTTGACCAAGTTTTTCCTGACTATTTACCAAATCCTGTACCAAAAAAATATACATGGAATGAATTTCTTCTCGACAATTTTACTAAATTTGAGCGAGTCCATCAGGACCCACAATTAAAGCGTTTTGCCGAACTTACCCATTCAATTGGAAACATTACAGTAGTTCCACTAGGATTTAACAGTGGAAGAAGTTTATCGTTTAAAGATTATTGGGATTATTCTTTAGAACAACTTTCGATATTTTTAGCTTCATTTCATTCATGGGAAAGCTACGTTCATACGTATGAGATGCAACCATTTTTAAATGAACAGTATCAACCAGTAGCGCTATGGAAAAATCATTTGAAAAAAGACTCGTTTATCTTACCTCAGAATATAGAGGAGATAAATGAATATTTAGTTCAAGTAAATCAACGAATAGAAAAAAGAGGGCAGCGAATAGTGAATCGGTTGTAATGAAATAAGAATCGACTTTTCACTAAACGTTGAAAGTCTCGAATCGTGTGCTCTTTTATTGACTCAGGAACAGAGAACGATTAAACTACTAGATTAGTATCAAAAAATAATTGCGTATAGGGCTAACCAGTCGCATGTTTAAATAACTTTTAGGTCTTATGTAAGTAACAAAAGTTATTAGTACGAAGCAATCATTTTAGAAAGGAGCTTTTATGCAATTCACATTATTAAATCAAGAAAATCAAGCCTGTTGGGAAGCAACCTACATAGAAGCTTTTCCAGAAGAAGAGAGACTGCCGTTTGGTCAATTATTGACGTCTTCTCAAGCAGGAAAATTTCATTTGTTTGTTATTCAAGAGGCGGATGAGAACGTGGGGATTTTGTTAAATAGTCAAATTGCACCTGAAGCAACCTATGTCTTTTTCTTTGCAATTGATCAGCACCACCGAAACAAACGATTAGGCTCAACCGTGTTAGCGTTATTGAAGACACGTTATCCTAAGGGGGTTCTTTTAGAGAGTGAAGAAATTGGCAAAAATGCAGCGAATGAAGCCCAAAGAGAAAAACGTTATCAGTTTTATGAAAGAAATGGCGTGCAGGATACGGGGTATCTGATTATGGATAGAGGGCTCACTTTTCATATCATGTTTGCTGGAGCGTCAGGCTTCGGTGGAACGCAGCTACAGTTTTTATTAGACTTCCATCCAGTAGCAAAAATTTGGAAAAAGCCAAGTATTGATGGCATTAGGTAATTTTTATCAAATAAGTAAATTAAACAAACAAAAAAACATATGAAAGAACGGACCAATCGGTTCTTTCATATGTTTTTTATCATTAGCCTCGAAATAACTAGCGAATACCCAAAGCAATTCGTGCGTAACGGCTCATTTTATCCGTTGTCCAAGCAGGGTACCAGACTAATTTTACTTCGATATTATTTACTTCAGGAATATCTTTTAAAACACCATGGATTTGTTCTGTTAAAACATCTGCTAACGGACAACCCATTGTGGTTAAGGTCATTTTGATGACAGTATCACCAGTTTCTTCTGCAAATTCAACTTCATAAATTAGTCCTAAATTAACAATATCGATGCCTAATTCAGGGTCAATCACTGTTTCTAATGCAGTTAAAATATCTTCTTTAATTGCTTCAACTTCTTCGGTTGAACGTTGTTGAGGTTGTTCACTCATTCGTCTTCTACTCCTTTGCAAGTTGCCTCTTTACTATCATACCTTTTTTAAGAATGTTTGTAAATGAGAAGTATCTCACATGTCATGGAATTTACTGATTTATTAAAAAAGCTCATAAAAATCTAAATTCATTTTATTTTAATCAAAATCTCATTATTTTGTTGACATTAGAAAACAATGAGTTTAGAATGATCGATAACAATCTAAATTTAATTTTTGGATATTTTTAAAAAACTGAATTTTCAGTCAATTGGAAATATCAAAGGGAGGATTTTATGAAAATTAAGCAGGTACATGTTAGGGCATCGAAAATTAAACTGAAAGAAACATTTACGATCGCTTTGGGGACGATAGAATCAGCGGATAGTGCAATTGTGGAAATTGAAACAGAAGAGGGATTAGTTGGATATGGAGAAGGAGGGCCAGGCATTTTTATTACCGGTGAAACGTTGGCTGGCACGCTTGAAACGATCGAATTATTTGGCCAAGCAATCATTGGCTTAAACCCCTTTAATATTGAGAAAATTCATGAAGTGATGGATAAAATATCTGCTTTCGCTCTAGCGGCAAAAGCAGCAATCGATATTGCTTGTTATGATTTGATGGGTCAGAAAGCTCAACTGCCTCTTTATCAATTGTTAGGCGGCTATGATAACCAAGTAATAACGGATATTACACTAGGTATTGATGAACCAAATGTGATGGCACAAAAAGCCGTCGAAAAAGTCAAACTAGGTTTTGATACATTAAAAATTAAAGTCGGAACAGGAATTGAAGCTGATATCGCAAGAGTAAAA
>OATB01000205.1_pt1 | contig 58480 bp, 50 predicted proteins | sample 1494941 | NCBI WGS metagenome assembly OATB01 (sample SAMEA2579931, study PRJEB22360) | human gut metagenome | reverse complement strand
TTTATTTATTTATTTATTTTTCTCGATTTCAGCCATTTTCATCGCACGTACTTTTAATGGAAGTCCAAACAGTGTGATAAATCCGTCTGCATCATGATGGTCATATAACTCTCCGGTAGTAAAGCTTGCCAGAGATTCACTATACAAGCTGTATGGTGAAGTAGTGCCTGCTTTAATGATATTGCCCTTGTAAAGTTTGAATTTAACTTCTCCGGTTACATATTCCTGTGTAACATCAACGAATGCCTGGATAGCTTCGCGCAGAGGTGTAAACCATTTGCCTTCGTATACGATCTGAGCAAATTTGTTGCCCATATCTTTTTTCGTTTCCATAGTAGCGCGGTCTAGTACTAATTCTTCCAACTGATCATGTGCTTCCATAAGGATGGTTCCGCCTGGTGTCTCATATACGCCGCGGGATTTCATTCCTACAACACGGTTTTCAACGATATCTACAATGCCGATACCATGCTTTCCGCCCAGTTCGTTTAATTTGGTGATGATTTCAGAGACTTTCATCTTTTCTCCGTTTAAAGTGACAGGAGTCCCTTTTTCAAAGGTCATGGTTACGTATTCGCCTTCTTCAGGAGCTTTTTCAGGAGATACGCCTAAGACCAGTAAGTGATCATAGTTTGGCTCGTTTGCCGGATCTTCTAATTCCAGGCCTTCATGGCTGATGTGCCATAAGTTACGGTCACGGCTGTAGCTGCTGTCTGCAGAAAACGGAAGATCGATTCCGTGCTCTTTGCAGTATTCAATTTCATCTTCACGGGACTGCATGGTCCAGATATCAGTCATTCTCCATGGAGCGATGATTTTTAAGTCAGGAGCAAGTGCTTTGATGCCAAGTTCAAAACGGATCTGGTCATTTCCTTTTCCGGTAGCTCCGTGGCAGATAGCAGTAGCGCCTTCTTTTCTTGCGATTTCCACTAATCTTTTGGCGATACCGGGACGTGCCATAGAAGTTCCCAGTAAATATTTATTTTCATATACAGCGCCTGCTTTTACACATGGCATGATATAATCGTCACAGAATTCATCAATGATGTTCTCAATATATAATTTGGAAGCGCCGGACAGTGCAGCTCTCTCTTCCAGTCCGTCTAATTCATTTCCCTGTCCACAGTCGATGCAGCAGCAAACTACATCATAATCAAAATGCTCTTTTAACCAAGGGATGATTGCGGTCGTATCCAGACCACCTGAATATGCCAGAATAACTTTTTCTTTCATAGGTGTATCCTCCTAAATATTTATGTATTAGATTCATTGCTTTTCGCTAATGACTACTATACATCAACTGTCATAATTATGCAAGAGTAAATTTACATAAATTACAAAATAATTTTCACTAGATTCGGGGAAAAAAGCATAAGGTAGCAGATGGGATGAAAAAGGCATATAAATAGGGAGGAAAGGAATCGTATGATATCGGGAAGTGTCGAAAACAGAAAGTGGGAATTGAAAGTTTTTCCAAAAAACGTAAAAAAGTACTTGCATAATATACATAGTGGATGTATAATTATGCGCATATTATTCATTTAGAGGAATCTGATGAAACAAAATAGAAACGGGTATTTCCAGCAGTGATCTATATGAAATACTTTACTTCGCTGAAATCTTATTATATATTAATAGGAAAGCAGCAGTGATATCATGAAAAAGAAAGCAGAAAAGGAGTTTGAAAAATGATAAAGGCGGGAATTATCGGAGCTACCGGATATGCCGGCGGTGAACTTGTGAGATTATTATTAGGACATAAGGAAGTGGAAATAGCGTGGCTGGGTTCCAGAAGTTACATAGATAAGAAGTATTGGGAAGTATATCAGAACATGTTTCAGATTGTAGATGCAACATGTATGGATGACAATATGCAGGAATTGGCGGATCAGGTTGATGTGATCTTTACCGCAACACCGCAGGGGCTCTGCGCATCCCTCATTACTGATGAAATACTTTCTAAAGTAAAAGTTATCGACCTGAGTGCAGATTTCCGTATTAAAGATGTGAAGACATATGAAGAATGGTATAATATTCCTCATAAGACACCACAGTTTATTGAAGAAGCAGTATATGGATTATGTGAAATTAACAGGGAAGAAATTAAAAAGGCGAGACTGATAGCAAATCCGGGGTGTTACCCGACCTGCAGCACCTTATCCGTTTATCCTTTGTTAAAGGAAGGGATCATTGATCCGTCTACAATTATCATTGATGCCAAATCCGGTACATCCGGTGCGGGACGCGGTGCAAAAGTGGATAATCTTTATTGTGAAGTAAATGAAAATATCAAAGCCTATGGCGTAGCAGTCCACAGACATACACCGGAAATAGAAGAGCAGCTGGGATATGCCGCAGGGGAGGAATTAAGGATTAATTTTACGCCTCATCTGGTTCCAATGAATCGGGGAATTCTGGTAACGGCATATGCATCTCTTAAGAAAGATGTCAGCTATGAGGAAGTAAAAGCTGTTTATGATAAATATTATGAGAAAGAACGTTTCGTCCGGGTTCTGGATGCAGATGTGTGCCCTCAGACAAAATGGGTGGAAGGCAGTAATTTTGTGGATGTTAATTTCAAAATAGATAAAAGAACGAACCGTATTATTATGATGGGTGCTATGGATAATCTGGTAAAAGGCGCTGCCGGCCAGGCAGTCCAGAATATGAACCTGCTCTTTGGATTTGAAGAAGAAATGGGATTACAGCTGGTACCAATGTTCCCGTAAGACGAACCGGTTTTAGAATAAGGAGGAAGAATCATGAAGGTGATAAATGGAGGAGTTACTGCTGCAAAAGGGTTTCAGGCAGCAGGTATTTATGCAGGAATTAAGAAAGACAAAAAAGATATGGCTATGATTTACAGTCAAGTGCCCTGTGTGGCTGCCGGTACTTTTACAACCAATATTGTAAAAGCAGCACCTGTAAAATGGGATATGGATGTGGTTTACAATTATGAAAATGCCCAGGCGGTTATCGCCAACAGCGGCGTGGCAAATGCCTGCACCGGAGAAGAAGGGATGGGTTACTGCCAGGATACGGCGGATGTGGCTGCAGAACTTTTGCATATAGATCCCAAAGCAGTTCTGGTTGCATCAACAGGTGTAATCGGAAAACAGCTTCCCATGGAGCCAATCAAAGAGGGTATTAAAAAAATGGTGCCCCTGCTTTTGAATTCAACTGAAGCAGGTACATTGGCAGCGGAATCCATTATGACTACGGACACGGTAAAAAAAGAAGCCGCCGTAACCATTGAAATCGGCGGAAAGACAGTGACAATCGGCGGAATGTGCAAAGGTTCGGGCATGATTCACCCAAACATGTGTACCATGCTGAGCTTTGTGACAACAGATGCAGCCATATCCAAAGAGATGCTGCAAAAAGCGCTGAGTGCAGATATTAAAGATACCTATAATATGGTATCCGTTGACGGGGATACGTCTACAAACGATACGGTACTTCTTCTCGCTAACGGGATGGCGGGCAATCCCTTCATATCCGAAGAAAATGAAGACTATATGCTGTTTTTAAAGGCTCTTAATTATGTAAATACCTGTCTCGCTAAAAAAATTGCAGGGGACGGAGAGGGAGCAACTGCGCTGTTTGAAGTTCGTGTAACAGGAGCACAGTCCAAAGAGCAGGCTGTCACTCTCAGCAAATCTATTATAACCTCCAGTCTTACAAAAGCTGCGATTTTCGGGCATGATGCAAACTGGGGACGTATACTTTGCGCTATGGGCTATTCCGGAGCAGACTTTGATCCGGAAAAGGTAGATTTATTCTTTGAAAGCGAGGCTGGTAAGCTGCAGATCATAGAAAATGGAGTCGCTTTGGACTACAGTGAAGAAGAAGCTACCAAAATTTTGTCAAAACAGGAAGTAACGGCAATTGCGGATATTAAGATGGGCGAAGAATCAGCTACAGCATGGGGATGCGACCTGACCTATGACTATGTGAAAATCAATGCGGATTACCGTTCCTGAAAAAGATTACCAGGCTGAAAGAAAAATATAAAATGGAAGGAAGCCACGCTGTTATCCTTTCAGCTTGTTTATAAGTGGCGGTATGGCAGAAAGTTCTGCTATATGCGAAGGGTATCATTATGGAAACAATGGAAAACTGGCTGCAAAAAGCAGGTGTATTAATAGAAGCTTTACCTTATATTCAACGGTTTCACGGGAAAACGATTGTAGTTAAATACGGCGGAAGCGCCATGGTGGATCATCAGTTAAAGAAAAATGTCATCCGTGACGTAGCACTGCTAAAGCTGGTAGGATTTCGCCCGATTATCGTACACGGAGGCGGAAAAGAAATTACGAAATGGGTAAACAAAATCGGTCTGGAAACCAACTTCGTAAACGGCTTGCGGGTAACAGACAAGGCTACCATGGAAGCGGCAGAGATGGTCTTAAATAAGATTAACAAAGGGCTGGTTTCCATGATGGAAAAACTGGGTGTCAGAGCTGTTGGAATCAGTGGAAAAGACGGTTCCGTCTTGCGTGTTGACAAAAAGCTTTCCGGAGGAAAGGACATCGGATACGTTGGGGAAGTAAAAAAGGTAAATACGGAGTTACTGAATATTCTGTTAGACAATGATGTAGTGCCCGTAATCTGCCCCATTGGATCGGATGATGAATACCATTCCTATAACGTCAATGCAGATGATGCTGCATGTGCCATTGCCTCTGCTGTAGGAGCTGCAAAGCTTGCATTTTTAACTGATATAGAAGGGGTATACCGTGATCCCCTGGATAAGTCCACGTTAATCTCTGAAATGTCAATTCCCGAGGCGGAAGAATTTCTGGCAAGCGGAAATGTTGGCGGCGGAATGCTTCCTAAACTGCAGAACTGCATCGATGCCATGAAAGCCGGTGTTTCCAGAGTCCATATCCTGGACGGAAGAATTGAACACTGCCTGCTCTTAGAGTTCTTTACGAACAGAGGAATCGGAACTGCAATCATGGGTGATCAGGAGGAACGGTATTACAATGAAGACAATGAATAGTTATATGGAAGAAGCAGAAGAGGTCATATTACATACTTATAACCGGTTCCCGGTAGTATTCGAAAGAGGAGACGGAGTATACCTGCAGGATTCACAGGGGAAAAAGTATCTGGATTTTGCAGCTGGGATTGCAGTATTTGCGCTGGGTTATCACTATCCGGGATATGACGAAGCTCTAAAGAACCAGATTGACAAGATTATCCATACTTCCAATCTGTACTACAATATCCCTATGGGAGAAGCAGCAAAAAAACTTGCTGCATGCAGTGGAATGGATAAAGTGTTTTTTACAAACAGCGGAACAGAAGCCATTGAGGGAGCCATTAAAGCAGCCAGAAAATATGCTTATCTGAAAGACGGCTGTACCGATCATGAAATCATTGCCATGAACCATTCCTTCCACGGAAGAAGCATCGGAGCGCTGTCAGTAACCGGAAACCCTCATTACCAGGAAGCTTTTAAACCCCTGATGGGCGGAGTTAAGTTTGCTGATTTTAATGACCTGGAAAGTGTAAAGAACCAGATCACCGATAAAACCTGTGCAATTATAATGGAGACAGTGCAGGGAGAAGGAGGAATTTATCCGGCAGAAAGAGATTTCCTGGAGGGGATAAAAGCAATCTGTGAGGAAAAGGACATACTGCTGATTCTGGATGAAATTCAATGCGGCATGGGACGGACCGGCAAGATGTTTGCCTGGCAGGACATTGGCGTAAAACCGGATATTATGACTTGTGCCAAAGCGCTGGGATGCGGAGTACCGGTTGGAGCATTTGTTTTGAATGAAAAAACTGCCGGACATTCACTGGTTCCGGGGGATCATGGAACAACTTACGGTGGAAATCCATTTGCCTGTGCAGCTGTTTCAAAAGTATTTGATATTTTTGAAAACGACCACATCATAGATCATGTGAATGAAATCGCACCATATCTGGAAGAAAGTCTAGACCGGCTGGTTGAAAAATATGATTTCTTGGATGCCAGAAGAGGAAAAGGCCTGATGCAGGGGCTTGTAGTAAAAGGCCGTCCAGTGGGAGATATCGTGAAGAAATCTCTGGAAAATGGACTGATTGTTATATCGGCAGGCAGTGACGTGCTGAGACTGGTGCCTCCGCTGGTGATTGAGCGTGAGCATGTGGATGAAATGATAGGGAAACTTGAGACGGTATTGGCAGATGTATAGAAAGCAATGACGGGCAGGGGCCCAGGCAGTTTGGAAAACGATTTATTCCAAATTTGCCTAAGCCCATGCCCGTTTGTATTTCCCTTTTGCTGCCACTTGACTTTTAAAACTTACAGTTGTAATATATAAAGTATTACATCTGTAATAAATGAAATTCAAGTAGTAAGAAAAGTGAGGAATTTATATGATCAGAAATAGGAAGTCTATGAAGTCACAGGAAACACAAACTCCCGTTTCCAGAGGAAGGATTTTAATAGCTGTTTTTATAGGAATGTGTATGGTTTTATTTTATCGGCTTTACCAGCTGCAAATTTTGGAAGGGGAGAACTATCGGAATAATTTTGTTATGAAGATTAAGAAAACCAGGGTGCAAAAAAGTACCCGGGGGAATATCTATGACCGGAATGGAGAGCTGCTTGCAGGGAATAAAATGTCATATGGGATTACCATGGAGGATAATGGGTCTTATCAGTCTGAGCGGGAAAAACAGTTGTCTCTGAATGGGACAGCATACCAGGTAATCCAGCTGGTACATAGGCAGAAAGAGACGTTGACCACGGCTCTATCCATCGTGTTAGATGAAAATGGGGAATATGTATTTAATAAAGAGGGGGTATCTCTTGACCGGTTTCGGGCTGATGTATTTGGCAGGGCTTATATTGAAGATATGACGGAGAAGGAATCAACAGCCAGTGCGGATGAGATTATGGCATATTTAGCCGGAGAAGAACGTTTTGCTTTATACGAAAAGAATGGTAAGGCATATACGAAAGAAGAACTGGAAAGCAACGGATTACCCGGACAACTCAGTAAAAAAGACGCTCTGGAGATTTTAAATATCCGGTATATGCTGTCCCTTAACACCTTTCAGCGGTATATTCCCGTTACAGTGGCAATGGATGTATCTGAAGATACTGTGTCGTACGTTCTGGAACATAAATCCCAGTGGCAGGGAGTGGATATCAGTGATGAGGAGATCCGGATATATCAGGGAGGGGATGCTTTTGGCCATATCCTGGGATATACCGGAAAAATCTCTGAAACAGAACTGGAAGAGCTGCAAAAAGAAAATGAAAACTATACAAACGACGCAGTGGTTGGAAAATCCGGGATTGAACAATCTATGGAGCAGTACCTTCAGGGAATAGAGGGCTTGGAAACGGTATATGTCAATAATATGGGAAAGGTGGTTCAAAAAGAAAAAACACCCAAAGAGCCCATTCCCGGAAAAGACGTTTATCTGAGTATAGACAAAGACCTGACAGAAGCGGTGTATGGGATTCTGGAGCAGCGGATCGCAGGTATTCTGACAACTAATATTTCCGATATCAAGGAATTTGATACCAGCAAAATAACAGATTCGGCAGATTTGGTAATTCCGGTCTATGATGTATATTTTGGATAATTCTGTGGTAGATATTACTCATTTTAAAGATGCAGATGCTACCGTTTTTGAAAAGGAAATTTACGCAAGATTACAGGAGAAACTGGAACAGGTGTTGCAGAAATTAAACACAGAGTTAAAAGGAGATGGGAGCTTATATAAGGATCTGGATAAAGAAATGCAGGAGTATCAGGATTATATTGTGGACACGCTGCTTATTGAGGAAACGGGGTTACTGGATTCCGGGAAGATAGATAAAGAAAATGCGGCATACCAGTCCTGGAAAACCAATGGAGATATCAGCCTGAAAGCTTTCCTTACAGAGGCAGTTGCAGAAGGATGGATTGATATGTCGCAAATTCCTTCAAAAGAAAATTATATAGATTCTGAACAGACCTTAGAATTGCTGAGCCAGACAATCAACAGGAAACTCGCAGCAGATGAGGGGTTTCTAAAACGGCTTTGCTGGTATATGCTGCAGCAGGATGAGATCACGCCACGGGAGATCTGCCTGCTGCTCTATGAACAGAAGGTACTTTCAAAAGAGGACGGTGCCTACGAAGGTTTAGCAGCGGGGAATATGTCAAGTTATCAGTTTGTGATTGATAAAATTAACAGTCTGGAAATAAAGCCCTCCTGGCTTGCCCTGGATCCCTGTTCTGGCTCTGCTGTTATCACAGATCCCGGCACGGGGGAAGTGCTGGCATGTGTTACCTATCCGGGATATGATGTGAACCGGCTTGCAAACCAAATGGATGAGGCCTATTATCAAAAGCTTTATGAGGATAAATCAGTTCCTTTTTACAACAGGGCAACTCAGCAGCTTACGGCTCCGGGATCCACCTTTAAGCCGGTCACTGCAATAGCTGGTTTAATGGAAGAAGTAATCTGGTCTGGCACGGATGTATTTTGTGACGGCGTATTTGATAAAGTGGAGCCGCCACTGCACTGCTGGAATCTGTCAGGGCATGGGGATGTCCCATCAGTTGCAAGTGCTATAAAGAATTCCTGCAATGACTATTTGTGTGAGATATCCTATCGTATGGGTCTGGACGGAAACGGTGATTTTTCCGAGGAACAATCCCTGAAGCGGCTTACGTCCTATACCAAAATGTTCGGTTTAGACCAGAAATCGGGAGTCCAGCTTCCGGAATCGGAACCACATATTACGGACAAATTTGCCATCCCTTCCGCAATTGGGCAGGGTACCCATAACTATGCTACGGTACAGTTAGCCCGCTATGTAAATACGCTGGCAAATGGAGGCAGCTGTTATGACCTTACCCTGATTGATAAAGTGATGGATAAGGACGGCCACGTAACCGAAGAAAAACCTGGAAAATTGAGGAATCAGATCGAACTTCCAGGAGAAGTATGGGACGACGTTCACTCCGGAATGGAAGAAGCAGCCGGCAGTAATGCAATGTTAAGCAAATTGGGTATAAAGATTGCGGGAAAGACCGGAACCGCAGAAGAAACCACCAGCAGGCCCACCCATGGTCTGTTTGTAGGCTATGCTCCGGCGGAAAAACCGGAAATTGCAGTCGCTGTCCGCATTGCTCATGGATTTGCATCCGGAAATGCAGTGGGGGTAGCCCAGGATATTTTTAATTATTATTTTAAATTGGAAAAGAAGGAGGATATCCTCACCGGAACGGCATCCAGAGCGACTGATAATGCACATATGGATTAGAAATGGTAAGTTTTTTAATTAGCAGACCCTCTCCAGGTAAAAAAAGCTAATATAAAGTAAATTATTTCCAATAGAATCATGCTAAAATTACAGATATGATGAAAGAAGGTTAAGATTGCCGGATTATGAATACGAGCATGAAGGATCCGGTATAAAAGGAGAGGGACATGAAGAACTATTGGAAGAAATTTTCAAACTTAAAAATGAAACAAAAATTGCTGATATCCAATATCGGTATTATATTAATAATGGTTTGTCTGACAGGGGTATCAGGGTATTTTATATCCCGAAACCTGTTGATATCCACCTCGGTAAAATCCTCCGTAGATTTAATGGAACAGTTGAGTTCCAATTTTGATTATGCAATAGAATCTCTGGAGGATTTTATTTTAATGCAGACATTTAATAAGGAATTTTCCGGGATTATCGGAAAAGAAGCCCAGGAAGGGAACAGTAAAGCATTATTTGACCGGAAGAAAAAGCTTTTAAATTTCAGTTATAACCTTATGAATTTTAACAAGTATATCAAAGCAGTACTGGTACAGGATAATTTCGAGAATATTTATTATTATTCCACTGATTACAGCTCCATGAGCCTAAAAGAGCAGGTTGATAACCTGGCATATGAAAAGGCTTATGATATGTGGGGGACCACATACTGGAAGCCTTATGATGAAGAATTGGTTTTTGCAACCAGCCTGGTCTTTGATTTTGAATCCATGAAACCGCTGGGGGTCATTTCGGTAGGTATTGACACTGCTTATTTTAAAGAATTGTATAAAAATATTTCTTCAGAAAAAGCGAATGAGATTTTAGTGCTGAACCAGGATCGGCAGATCTTAATCGGTGAAGACAGTAAAGGGCGGGGGCTTGCCGAAATCATTTTGGAGAAGTATAAGCCGGTCAATGAGGAAGGAAAAGAGATCTATTATAAAGATGAGAAATATATCTATACAACCTGGAAGGCAAAAGGGAATGGGATCCAGGTCATGAATCTTATTTCGGAAAAGGTGATTATGGATGGTATTTTTAAATTGTTAAGCCCCGTCATCTGGTCTGCATTACTTGGTGTAATCCTCTCGGCGGCCATTGCTGTTTTGATTTCCGGGCAGATATCATCCAATATAAAATTATTGCTTACCAATATCCGAAGTATTTCAAAGGGGGATTTTTCTCAAAAAATTGTACCGGCAAGCTATGATGAGGTGGGGATGCTTGCAGTAGAATTTAATCATATGTCGGAGCAGATTGTACAGTTATTTAAATCCGTCACTGATGAGAAAATACAGAAAAAGAACAGTGAAATAAAAGCGCTGCAATTTGAATACGATTCCCTTCAGGCAAAGATCAACCCTCATTTCTTGTATAATACGCTGGAAAGCATTAACAGTCTTGCTAAATTAAAGGGCCAGCAGGATATTGCAGACAGTATTTATCTGCTGGGGAAGTATTTAAGAGAAGCAATCAGCAGTAAACGAAAATTTGTCTTACTGGAAGAAGAAATCCAGAATATCCGCAATTATGTAAAGATTCAGCAGTTGTCTTATGGTGATAAAATCCAGATTATATTCCATGTGGATGAGTCTCTTTTGGAAACCGTTGTGCCAAAGTTAATCCTCCAGCCGCTGGTGGAAAATTCCATCGTCCATGGAATTGAGCCAAAGATTGGAAAAGGAAGGATTGAGATTACGGCGCGCTGTGAGAAAAAGGACATGTTCCTTGAGGTGTGGGATGATGGAGTGGGAATCTCACTGGAGCAGCTTGAAAATACAATGGAGCACAAGCCGGGTAATCCCGGTTATGAGCACACAAAAGTAGGGCTTATGGCGGTACATAAGAGAATCCGGATACTCTATGGGGAAGCCTATGGGATAGATATTCACAGTGCTCCCAGGGAGGGCACGTCTATTATGATAAAATTGCCTATTAACTTTGAAGATGAGGAGGTACACTATGAGATTTAAAGTAGTAGTGATTGATGACAAACCCCTGATACGCAGATCCCTGATCGAGACAATACGGTGGGAATCGCTGGGATGTGAGGTGGCGGGAGAAGCAGAAAACGGACTGGAAGCAAAAGAAGTAATCCGGAAGGTGAACCCCCATCTCATCATCTCAGATATAAAGATGCCGGGACTGGATGGGCTGTCGTTGACGGAATACGTAAAACAATGTCTGCCGGATACAAAAGTAATTATTATAACCGGGTACCAGGAATTCGAGTATGCTAGAAAAGCCATTCAGCTTGGTGTGTGTGACTTAGTTTTAAAACCTATTGACAATGGGGCGATGGAGAATATAATCCAAAAAGCCATTGACAGTATCCGGGAACAGCGTGAGAAGGAGGATTATCAAAATCAGCTGTTAGACCGTTCCCTGAAAGCGCTGCAAAGTCAGTTTCTGCTGGAAATAATAAGGGGCAGACGATCCCCTGAAAGGATAGAAGGAGAAGAAATGGTGAATCTCCACTTGGTCGAAATGAATTTCTCTGTCATTGTTGCAAGAATCCGTTCTTCCGATCAGCAGGTAGTAAGGGGCGTTGTCAATGGAGCGGTGAAACTGATGGAACATTTTAAGGAAGCCTGTGACATGGGATTTGTGGATTTAATGGTAGATCAGGATCTGGTACTTATAGCATTTCACCGACCGGGTAAAAGTGCCAGAGAACATCGTGTACAGATGAAACGCTGTCTCTATGCTATGAATGACCAATTATTAAAGAAACAGGGCAGTCTCTGCTGTTTTGCCGTGAGCAGGATTACAAACGATGTGGCTAAATTAGAAGAATGCTATAAAAGTACATTCGAGATTTTAAATCAGAACTTTTTTACGGCTGAAGAAAATATTTTATTTCAGTCATCCTGTACCTTAACGGCGTCACCAGATACCGGATATCTTCTGAAAGAATTAAATCAGTTCTATACAGATCTGGAACATATGGAAGACAGTGAGCGGGACAAAAAGGTTAAGGACATGGTTGGGAAAATAGTGCAGGAGACAAAAGGAGATGATTTCCGGATTAAATGCATGTTAAGTGAAATCTGCATTACCCTGCTGCGTCATTATTCTACATACTTTCATAAAGATGATCTGAAGAACAATACTAATAAAGTGATGGAGGAGATTAACGCGCTGGTGGATATCCGGGATGCCAAAGAATATCTCGTTCATTTTATTCGGGAGATCAGGCTGAATTTAAAGGAAGAAAACCGTTTATCCCATCCCCTTGCCCAGGGTACGATGGATTATATCAGACAGAATTACAGGCAGAATATTACTTTGACCCAGGTGGCGGAAACTTTATGTGTCAATTCTTCTTATTTAAGCCGTCTGTTAAAAAAGGAGACCGGAGAGAATTTTGTGGACCTTTTAGCAGGATTTCGGATTGATATAGCTAAAAGACTTCTGGATGAACCGGGGAGCAAGGTGCTGGACGTGTGCGAAAAGGCTGGATACAGTGACTATGCGTACTTCTATCAGGTATTTAAACGGGTGGAGAAGATTTCACCCAGCGAATATAAGAAAAGAGGTAAAAGAATCTAATATATTGTCAAATCAGGCGTATGGAATGGCAGGTCTTCGGTTGTTATAATAGCAACATCAAATGAAGGAGGAAAGATTTTATGAAGAGAAAAGCGGCACTGGCAATGGCAATCTGTATGGCAGTGGGGATGTTAACCGGATGCGGGGGACCTAAGGAAGCAGGAAAGGCTGGTGAAACAAACGCCGGCATTACTCAGACAGATACGGCAACAGATGCCTCAGGCGGAGAGTCAAAAAGTGAAAATGCAAAAAGCCAGGATACAAAGACAGGCAATGACGGAGAAGAAGTTGTGGTTAAGATTTTCCATCATATCGGAGAGCAGGACGGAAGAGACCAGCTGGATAAAATTATTGAAAAGCTGGAAAGTGAGAATCCTGGGGTAAAATATGAAGCCCAGGGAATTGATTTCAGCCAGTTTGGAACAATGCTGAAAACGAAGATTGCAGGGGGAGATGCACCGGATATCATCATGGGAAGACCAAGAGTCTATGCAGACCTGATTGAAGCCGGACACATTGCAGATTTATCGGATCAGCCATTTTTAGAGAACTTATCAGATACGACATTGTCATCCATGAAAGTAGACGGAAAAGTGTACGGCATCCCATTAAGCCTGGGAGGAATGGGCATATTCTATAACAGGGAAGTTTTTGAAAAATATGGGGTGGAGGTTCCTAAGTCACATAAGGATTTACTCGCAGCAGCGGATAAATTTGAAGAAGCAGGAATTATACCATTTGCCCATGGATTTAAAGAGGGCTGGACGGCTCAGTGTGACATTCAAAGTGATCTATACGGATATCCGTTGCAGCAGAACCCGAAAATGTTTGAAGATATCCAAAACGGAACAAAAAAATTTGCGGATTATCCGGAATTCAGGGAATGTCTTTTGCGTAACGCAGACCGTCTGTCTTATGAGGGCGGAGACGATTTTGGAACAGATGTATCAAAGGCGAGAAGTATGCTGATCAATGGAGAAGCAGCCATGTTCATTGGCGGAAACTGGGATATAAGCGAATTTATCAATAATAAGGTGGATGACAAAATCGGATTTTTTGCAACACCAAATACAAATGATTCCGAACCGGTACAGGGATTGGCTCCCGATGGCAGTTTCATGTTGTATTCTAAATCAGAGCATAAAGAAGAAGCACTGAAATTCCTGGAATTCTGGTCCAGCGAAGAAGCGTTTACCATCTGGAATGTAAATGGTTCCAATATTCCGTGTTCCCTGGATGCGTCAACTGATGGAGTATCCCCGCTGGTAGCCGATATCATGGAGATCGCCAGGGGCGGGAAGACTTATAACTATGAAACAGAGCCGGTATTTTCCGGGCAGTTTGATTCCACATTCCGGGCGTGGCAGGAAGAATTTGCGGCAGACCCGGACCGTGATGTGGATACTTATATCCAGAAGCTGGATGATGAATTAGGAGCTATAAAATAGAAAAGGATGCAGCATATTGCAGGGAAGCCTGCAATATGCAATGGGTGTAGAGATGAGATTAAAAGTTAAAAAACATGCCGTAAACATGTTGTTCCTGGCGCCCGCTCTGATTTTATTTATCGTCATGGTAGTTGTGCCGTTTGCAAAGGGAATGAAATTCTCTGTAACAGATTGGGATGGTTTTTCACCGGTTTATAATCATGTGGGGCTGGAGAATTTTAAAAATGTACTTACGGATCCCAGTATTAAAAAACCTATTCTGAATTCTGTTTTCTATACGGTAGTAACGGTCATCGTAGATAATGTACTGGCACTGTTTATCGCTCTTGCGTTAAAGAAGAACACCAGATCGAACAAGACGTTTCGGACATTTATGTTTATGCCATTTATTATCAGCCTTGTGCTGACGGGGTATATATGGACTTATATTTATAGTGATGTATTTTACGGGATATTCGGAATCAAAAGCCTTCTTGGAAATTCTAAGACAGTTATGATCGGTATCTGCCTCATGAGCGTCTGGAGGGATACGGGCTATGCCATGCTTATTTATATTGCGGGGCTACAGGGGATTCCCGATACCTACTACGAAGCGGCTAAGATTGACGGAGCCGGTCCTGTGAAGCGATTCCGCTATATAACCCTGCCGCTGATCGGACCTGCAATAACCATTAACGTAACACTGTTTCTGGGATGGGGGCTGAAAATATTTGATTATGTAATGACAGCCACAAACGGCGGTCCGGGCAGGTCGTCAGAGACGTTTGCCATGTATGTCTACAATTATACCTTTCCCTATAACCGTGCAGGTTACGGGCAGGCAGCGGCGCTTGTGATGATGACGGGGATTTTCATCGTAACCGGAATTGTTACGGCAGCCCTTCGGAAAAGGGAGGTGGAACTATAATGAGCAGACAGATAAAGACAGGAACAGCCTTCCTTTTGAAATTACTGGTCGTATGCCTCTTTGTTGCTCCATTTTACATTGCTGTTGTATATGCGCTGAAATCCCCGGAAGAAACCATAGCCACCGGTCTGGCACTTCCCACACAGATTCATTGGGAAAACTTCACCGAGGCGATTGAAGTATCAAATTTCTGGGTTGCCACAAAAAATAGTCTGATAGTTACAGTATGCAGTGTGGTGATATTGATGGTTATCTGCAGTATGGCTGCATATGTAATCGCCCGCAACCAGAAATCTAAAGTTTACCAGTCATTGTACTATATATTTTTAGCAGCGATTTTACTCCCTTTTCAGGTGGTAATGCTTCCGCTGTATGTACAATTAAAAGAGTTCGGCTTAATGAACTCCAGAATAGGGCTGATCCTTACGGTATGCGGTTTTCAGCTTGCCTATAATGTATTTGTCTATGTGGGATTTGTAAAATCTATCTCACCTGAAATTGAAGAAGCGGCATTTATCGATGGCGCCGGTAAATTCAAGACCTTCTGGCTCATTGTATTTCCGCTTATGAAACCAATTATTTCTTCAACCCTGATTCTCAATGCGCTGGCGGTATGGAATGATTTCCAGATCGCGCTGATTATTGCACAGACGCCGGAAGTAAGAACCATACCCCTTACTCAGTTTTTCTTCTTCGGGCAGTACAGCATTCGTCTGAACATGGCATTTGCGGCATTTGTACTGGCAATGGTGCCGATCATTATTCTGTATTTTATCATGCAGAAATATATCATTGGCGGTGTTATGGCTGGAGCAGTCAAAGGCTGATTTCTATAAAATGGAGGATAGGATAATGAACCAATTACAACTGCGTTACCGCCAGGTGCATCTGGATTTCCACACCAGTCCGCTGATCCCCGGTATCGGAGAAAAATTTGACGGTGCCCAATTTGCACAGACATTAAAAGATGCACATGTGGACAGCGTAACCTGTTTTGCAAGATGCCATCATGGGATGTTATATTACGATTCCAAAAAGTTTCCGGAAAGGATACATCCGAACCTTACCAATAAAAATATGTTAAAGGAAATGATACAGGAATGCCACAAAAGAGATATCCGTGTTCCCATCTATATTACCATCCAGTGGGATTATTTCACCGCTAAGGAACATCCGGAGTGGCTTGCCACAGATGCAGATGGGCGTCCTATTGGAACGGGGCCTTATGAAGCCGGATTTTATCAGGTGCTGTGCGTAAATACACCATATCGGGATTTGCTAAAGGAACAGATCACAGAGCTTTTTGAAGAAATGGAAGTGGACGGAATCTTTATGGATATCGTTTATCCCACGGAATGTTCCTGCAAGAGCTGTATGGAGAAAATGAAAGCAGCCGGAGTGGATGCCTATGACGGCGAAGCGAGAATGCAGTATGCCCAGGAGATGATAGACGAATTTAAATTTGATATCAGCAGCCATATCCGTTCCTTTAGTCCAGATGCCAGTATCTTTTATAATACCAGTCATATTGGTGTCAGACAGAGGAAAGTAAAAGATGCGTACACACATTTTGAACTGGAATCGCTGCCTAGCGGGGACTGGGGATACATCCATTTTCCGGTAACCATGCGCTATGCCAGGACGCTTGGGCTGGACTGTCTCTCCCACACGGGAAAATTTCATCTGGAATGGGGAGATTTTCATTCCTTTAAAAATCTCGCAGCACTGGAATATGAATGTTTCCGAATGCTGGCTCTTGGCAGTAAATGTCTGATAGGAGATCAGATGGAGCCTTGTGGAAAGCTTTCAGAGCCTGTCTATGACTTAATTGGAAATGTATACGAAAGAGTGGAAAAATTAGAACCCTGGTGCGTAAATGCGGTACCCGTTACGGATATCGGAGTGCTGTCTCCGGAGGAATTTATGGGTGGAAACCGGGGCAGGCTTCCGGAGAGTTTAATGGGGCTGGAAAACATGTTTGACCAGCTGGGCTATCAGTTTGACATCCTGGATTCCCAGGGGGATTTTTACAGATATCCGCTGCTGGTTCTTCCTGATGACATTGTGGTAAATGAGGAACTGCATAAAAAATTAAAGGATTATCTTGGAAAGGGTGGGAAGATGATTGTCACCTATGAATCGGGGCTGGACGAAAGTAAAACCACAATGATTCTTAGGGAAACCGGAGTCACCCTGCTTCCGGACCCTGACAGAACCCTGGATGGGGAGCTGGCAAGAGGAAAGATTACAAGGAGCAATGATTTTGTGGATTATATAATTCCCAATGAAAAAATCGGGATTGGGCTGCCGGGGACAGAACATGTAATGTATGCCAGAGGAACCGAAGTTATGGCAGTGGAAGGGGCGGAAACATTGTTGAAATTCACAAAGCCCTATTTTGACCGGAATTTTAAACATTTCTGCTCCCACAGACAGACTCCATCCTCTGGGGAAACGGGGACAGATGCAGTGGTGCAGCTGGGGCAGGTGATTTACTTTGCAAGCCCTGTATTCCGGATTTACAATGAAAGAGCACCAAGGTGGTGCAAAGTCATGGTAAAGGATGCAATAGACCGCCTGCTGCCTGAGAAATGCCTGGAATATTCAGGACCCTCAACATTGTTTGCGTCATTGAATGAACAGAAGGAGGAACATAGGAAGGTTCTGCATCTGCTGCACTACATTCCCCAGAAAATCTGCCAGGAAATCCATACACTGGAAGATGTAATTCCCATTTATGATATTCCTGTTAAAATACAGGAAAAACGGCAGGTAATTGCAGTGAGAAATGTTCCGGAAGGGGAAGGATTGGAATTTGTCCAGAAAGATGGCTGCGTAAACTTTCATGCAGATGAAGTAAATGGATACCGGGTAATTGAAATTGTTTATGAAGATTAAAAAGATTTTATATAGCGTATTTGTTGGAATATTCTGCTTGCAAAAAGAACATGTGAGGATATATATAAAAAACAGATTAAAATCCCCTTGCCCACATGAAAAACGATTTAAAATTCAGCATTCATGGAAAATTTCTTAAAAAGTTGTGATATAATCGCCCTATTAAAGAAAAAATAGGAGATAATGGTTATGTGGAAGCAGAGAAAAAATATTTTAATTGCAGGATGCGGACGCTTTGGAGCAGGCCTTGCCGGGGAATTATCAAGGGGAGGTGACCAGGTCGTTATTATAGACCTGGATGCGGATGCATTTCGTAAACTGCCGCAGGATTTTGATGGAATCCAGGTTCTGGGAAATGCAGCTGACCCGGATATTTTGGAAGAGGCAGGAATGAGAGATGCTATTCAGGTAATCACCGCCACCAATGATGACAATATAAATTGTATTGTGGCACAGATGGCTAAACAGCTCTATGGAGTAGATACTGTTTTTGCAAGACTTGAGGATATGAAAAAACAATGCCTTCTGGATTTTATGAAAATTAAAGTAATCTGTCCCGTAAGCCTTTCTATCAAAGAATATGATCATTTGTCCTGTAACGCTCCATCCTAAAGGATACTCTTACAACGAAATATAATAAAATACATACAAAGAACTCTTTTTGTGCATAATAAGCAGAAAAACAAAAGGAGTTCTTTTTATGGTTGGAATACTAATTGCACTTTTATCCGGAGCCCTGATGAGCGTACAGGGTGTATTTAATACGGACGTAACGAAAAACAGCAGCCTTTGGGTAGCAACCAGTTTTGTACAGTTTTCTGCATTGATCGTTTGCCTGATTGCATGGTTTTTTACAGGACGGGAAAGCTTTGGGGCGATTTTGCAGGTTCCGAATAAATTTGCTCTCCTGGGGGGCGTAATCGGAGCGTTTATCACTATCACAGTAATTAAAAGTATGGATTCCCTGGGACCGGCTAAGGCGGCAATGCTCATTGTAATTTCCCAGCTTATCGTAGCATACGTCATTGAGTTAATGGGGATTTTCGGTGTGGAAAAGCAGCCTTTTGAATGGCGGAAACTCTTAGGAATGGGCGTTGCAATCGTAGGAATTGTAATATTTAAGTGGTAATTTAAAAATAGCTATTGTAATCGGGGAGAAAGTTCGTTAAAATATAAGAGATTGCATAGAGTATGCTGAAAATTATTTTTGCTGCATACAGGGGGCCCTGACATCAAAATGATGAAAGGGGATTATGTAATATGAATATAAGAAAAATGCGCCTGAGCGCCTGCTTTTTGATGCTGGCACTCTTTTTGGCCGGGTGCCGGGACAATGAAATGCCGCTGGTAATTGGAACAGAAACCGGCAGAACACAGGAAACAGAGACTGGCACTTCGGATTTTGGTATCCGCCAAAGTGAAGAGCTGCATACAGACGAACAGCGAAAGAGTGAAATTTTTATAGATGTGAGCGGGGCGGTTGTAAATCCCGGAGTCTATGAACTGCCTGCTGATGCCAGAATCTATGAAGCAATAGAACGTGCCGGCGGGCTTCTTCCCGATGCAGATAAAGATTCACTGAATCAGGCAGAAAAGCTGAGTGACGGGCAGAAAATCAGAGTTTATACGTCAGCGGAGGCAGAGACCATGGCAGTTGCCGGGGAAGCTGCAGATCCAAAGGCACCCAGAGACAATAGTATTGTGAATTTGAATACAGCCGATGAGACCGGACTTATGACACTGCCCGGTATTGGAGAAGCAAAAGCGAAAGATATTATCGCATACCGAACAGAACAGGGCGGATTTAAAAGTATAGAAGAAATCAAGAACATCAGTGGAATCAAAGACGCAGTATTTAATAAAATAAAAGATAAAATAGTAGTTTAATAAGGAGAATGAAGCATGGGAAAGAAAGTATTAGTTGTTGATGATGAAAAGTTAATCGTAAAAGGGATTCGTTTCAGTTTGGAGCAGGACGGCATGGATGTGGATTGTGCTTATGACGGAGAAGAAGCAGTCCGGCTTGCAAGAGAGAATGAATATGATATTATGCTTTTAGACGTCATGCTTCCAAAGCTGGATGGATTTGAGGTTTGCCAGCAGGTGAGAGAATTTTCCAGTGTACCCATTGTAATGCTGACGGCAAAAGGGGATGACATGGATAAGATATTAGGATTGGAATATGGAGCAGATGATTATATTACAAAGCCTTTTAACATCTTAGAGGTAAAGGCGAGAATAAAAGCAATTATCAGACGTACGGCGAAGAAAGCAGAGGCATCTACCAGAGGAAAAATGGTGGAAGTAGGGGATCTTGTATTAGATTGTGAAGGCAGAAGAGTCAGCATAGCCGGGAAAGAAATCAACCTTACGGCAAAAGAATTCGATGTCCTGGAGCTGCTTGTTTTTAATCCGAATAAAGTATACAGCAGAGAAAATCTTCTGAATATCGTATGGGGATATGAATATCCGGGCGATGTAAGAACGGTGGATGTACATATCAGACGCTTGCGTGAAAAAATTGAGACAAACCCCAGTGAACCCAAATATGTTCACACAAAATGGGGCGTGGGATACTATTTTCAGCATTAGAGATACGTTCGGCATAAAAAAATGAGGGGATTATGAGACGTGCGATGGATTTTTAACAATAAAATAATTAAGAAATATGCCAAGAGCCTGCAAGTGCGCATATTTGTGATTTTCTGTCTGGTTGGCATGCTGCCGATTATGGTCCTTAAATTCGGGATCTTAAAAAGCTATGAAAACCAGTCTATTCAGCAACGGGGAAAAATGGTTCAAAACCAGTGCATTAACATAGCGGACCAATTAAGTGATTCGATGTATATTAAGGGGAATGCGTCACCGATCATCGATAATGAACTGGCACAGCTGGCGAATCTGTACAGCGGGCGGGTGGTAATCGTCAACAACCAGCTTCGGGTCATTAAAGATACATACGGTATTGATGAGAAAAAATTTATCGTGTCCGAGGAACTGATTAAAAGTTTTAAAGGTGAAGACACCCTCCACTATGATAAGGATGGAGAATTTATCGAAATGACCGTCCCTGTTAAAGATGCAGTTACAAAAGAATTAATCGGCGTTATGATCGTAAGTACGCCTACCCAGGATATTAAAGATGCCAGGGATTTACTGGGAAGACAGGTCTTCGTACTGCAGGTCGTGCTGGCGCTGTGCGTTATCGGGATTGCTTTTTATACGTCCAAGATCCTGGTCCGCCCCTTCGGAAAAGTAACACAATCCTTAGAAGAACTTACCGGGGGCTTCTTAGAAGATGATATCAAGCTTTTGGATTACACGGAGACACAGCAGTTGTCTGAAGCATATAATAAAATGCTTGGCCGTATGAAAGCATTGGATGATTCCAGACAGGAATTTGTATCCAATGTCTCTCATGAACTAAAGACACCGATTACCTCCATGAAGGTACTGGCGGATTCCCTTTTGATGCAGGAAGAAGTGCCAAATGAGCTTTATAAGGAATTTATGACAGATATTGCAGAAGAAATTGACCGGGAAAATAAAATCATTAATGATCTTCTTTCTTTAGTTAAGCTGGATAAAAAGGCCTCTGACCTGAACATCCAGCCAACAAATATCAATGAATTATTAGAGCTTATACTTAAAAGACTGCGTCCCATTGCGGCAAAACGCAATATTGAGCTGGTTTTAGAAACATTTCGGCCGGTTTCTGCGGAAGTGGATGAGACAAAACTGACACTGGCTGTGTCGAATCTAGTGGAAAATGCCATTAAATACAACAAAGAAGGCGGATGGGTTCATGTATCCATCAATGTAGACCACAAGTATTTTTATGTCAAGGTGGAGGATTCCGGCATGGGTATTCCGGAAGATTCCCAGGAGCATATCTTTGAAAGATTCTACCGGGTGGATAAATCACATTCAAGGGAAATCGGAGGCACCGGTCTTGGCCTTGCTATTACAAGAAATGCAATTCTAATGCACCGGGGAGCGATTAAAGTATACAGTAAAGAGGGAGAAGGGACGACATTCACTGTAAGGATTCCTTTGAATTATGTAGGATAATGGGGAGATACAACATGAAGAATTTCTTTAAACTATTGCTGGTTGCAGCAGTGCTGCTGGCTTTGTCGGGATGTACAAAAAAGATGACAGAGCAGGCTAATCTGAAGATTTACTGTACAAACAGCGAAGGAACAAAACTGGTGGAAGAAAATTATAAGGCTTCCTCTGCCAATCCGGAGGAGATGATTCGGGAAATGTTGGATAAGCTGAAGGCTGATCCGTCTCCAATGGAACATAGCAGCCCTATTCCGAAATACGTTCATATTGCGGGATATCTGCTGGAAGGGAAACAGCTTATTATAACATTTGATGATGCCTACAAGAAAATGAACAATGTAACTGAGGTACTGATGAGGGCTGCAGTGGTAAAGACTCTGGTTCAGATCGACGGTGTTGACGAGGTGGTCTTTAAAGTCGGGGATCAGGACCTGTTGGATGATACAGGGAATCCCATTGGCGCAATGAATGCAGACACATTTATTGATACAAAAGGTAAAGGGATTAATTCTTATCAGTATGCATCATTGACACTTTATTTTGCAAATGATGACGGTACCCGTCTGGTTAAAGAAATGCGCAACGTGCATTATTCAACAAATACAACCCTGGAAAAGGTAGTTTTGGAACAGCTGATTGCAGGACCTGTGAATACGAAACTTCAGCCGGTTTTACCAGCGAATACCAAAGTCTCAAATGTATTAGTGGATAAGGACAGCTGCACCGTGAACTTTGATGAAAATTTTAACAAGATTCTCTTAGACCGGGCAATTACACCGGAAGTAACCATCTATGCAATGGTAAATTCAATTATTGATACCTGTAAGATATCCAAAGTGCAGATGCAGATCGGTTCCAATTCAGAAGTTTTATACAGGGATAAGATCAGTTTTAAGGCGCCTTTTGAACGCAGCAAAGATATTATAATGCAGGTAGAGGGCACATCAACAGAAAATAATGCTTCAGAAAGCCAGACGGATTCAGATACGACGGGAACGGAAAATGATTCCAACATCCATGAACCGACAATGGGAATAGATCCAAATCTGAAGCAGGAAACGGATACAACAAAGGAGAGTGACAAGTGACAAAAAGACCGCTTTGTGTCATTTGTTTACTGGTGATCGGCTGGCTGCTGGTCAGCGGGAAGTATGGGGTGAACAAAGATTCATCCTGGACTTCCCGGTTTTATGACAAAAAAGTGACCGTTACGGGCCGGCTTGTGAAGCAGGAACAAAGCGCCACATCAAATCAATTATATCTGAAAGACAATTCTATTAGTTTTCAATCAATTTCTTATAAAATTCCAAAACAAAAACAAATTCTAATTTTTACGGATAATATTTCCCGATATAAAGCAGGAAGTTTACTGAAGGTGTCAGGAACCTGCCAGGAAACCCAGGAGCCGGGAAATCCGGGACAGTTTGACTTGAAAAAATATTATGAGATCAAAGGCATTCAGATGGTACTAAACAAAGGGAAGGTGATAAGTGCAGGCAGAAATTATTGGCATATCAGGCAGTTTCTGTGGGATGTGAGAGAACGCTTTAAACAGACATTTCTGGAGATAGCGGATGAAGAAAATGCCTCTGTACTGGATGCAATGCTGCTGGGAGATAAGAAGGATCTGGATCCGGAAGTGAAAAAGTTATATCAGGACAACGGTATCGCGCATATTCTGGCGATTTCCGGCTTGCATATATCCATGCTTGGAATGGCGCTGCATAAGCTGCTGCGAAAATTGGGTATATCCTGGTATTTGTCAGCAGCTGCAGCAGGAATTATCATGTCAGCCTACGGTTTGATGACTGGATTTGGAGTTTCTACCACCCGTGCGGTGGTTATGTTTCTGGTGTATCTGCTGGCAGGGATACTGGGCAGGACTTATGATATTCTGTCAGCCCTTGCACTGGCGGCGCTCCTGATTTTACTGGAGAATCCACGGTACCTGACAGATGCCGGCTTTTTACTGTCTTTTTCGGCAGTTCTGGGTGTTGCTGTTCTGGCACCTGTAATAAGAGGGATATTTACCAGTAAAAACAAGCTGTTGGAATCTTTTCTGGTCAGTCTGGCGATTCAGCTTACCACAATTCCTATTGTGCTGTATTTTTATTTTGAAATCCCTCTGTATGGAGTTGTGCTAAACCTGGCGGTTATTCCCCTGATGAGCCTGGTATTGGGATTTGGCATTGCCGGGGGTATGGCTGGACTTATTTCAATTCCGGCAGGTATTTTTCTGGTTTCTCCCTGCTATTACATATTGGGGCTGTACAAATTCCTTTGTGCTGGGGTACTAAATCTGCCTCTTGCTAAAATTATCGTTGGGAAACCAGATTTATGGCAGATCGTTGTCTATTATCTGCTGTTATTATCTGCATGCTTAATTAAGCAAAAAAAGCAGTCAGGGGAGATTTTTAAATGGATCTGGGGGACAACGTTAATGATGTTTGTAATATCCAGGCAGCCTGCAGGCGGAATGAGAATTACATTTCTGGATGTGGGACAGGGGGATGGCATCTGTATACAGGCGCCCGGTGGAATCAATTTCATGATTGATGGAGGCAGCAGTGATGTAAAACAAGTTGGAAGTAAAAGAATCGAGCCCTTTCTTAAGAGCCGGGGAATTCAAAAACTGGATTATCTGTTCATCAGTCATATGGATGCAGACCACATAAATGGCATTATGGAACTGCTTCAGGCATATGCATTAAATTTAGCAGGAGAAAATGCAGCCGGGGTCTCAATCCGGTATCTTGTATTGCCAAAATTGGCAAAAAAGGATGAAGAATATCTGGAAATTGAAAAAATAGCGAAAAAAAATAAAATAATGGTTCTATATTTCCAAAAAGGTGATAAAATTTTAAATGGCAGGTTTTCTTTTTCCTGCCTGCATCCATCAAAAAATTCTGCAGCAGATGACAGAAATGAAAATTCTATGGTACTGCAAATGGCCTATAAAAATTTTCATGTGTTTTTTGCAGGAGATGTGGAAGGTCAGGGAGAGGAAGAAATGATGAATTCCAAAGAACTGAAAAAAGCTGATATTCTAAAAGTGGCACATCACGGTTCTAAAAACAGCACACCGGAGTCTTTTCTGGATGTAATCAATCCCCAAATAGGCATCTTATCCTGTGGGAAAGATAATCGTTATGGCCATCCGCACGAAGAACTGGTGAGCCGGCTAAAAAAAGCGGGAGTGGCATATTATTCCACAACAGAATATGGAGCGCTGGAAGTATCCAGTGACGGCGAGGGAATGGATATCCGCGGGATGAAAAACCCCCGAAATTCAAATAAGTAAAATTTTCGAAGAAAAATAAAGGAAAAAACCATTTTTTGCGGAATATATTAAATATGAGAATGTTAGAGCGCATTTGGAAATTTATTTCTGAAATCTGTTTTCAAATACGCTGCAGAAAAGGAGGAGACAGGTGTTGACGATAAGAGAAAAAGCAGAACTTAGAGAAGAACAGATTTTTAGTCCTTTTGCATCTTTGAGTAAGAACTCCAGGGGCAGGGACAGAGATGAACCCCAATGCGATATCCGTCCGGTGTTCCAGAGAGACCGGGACAGGATTTTACACTGCAAATCTTTTCGCAGGCTGAAGCATAAAACCCAGGTGTTCTTAACTCCGCTGGGCGATCATTACCGTACCCGCCTGACTCATACTCTGGAAGTTTCCCAGACAGCCAGGACGATAGCACAGGCATTAGGCCTGAATGACAATCTGGCAGAGGCTATTGCTCTGGGACATGACCTGGGACACACTCCTTTCGGGCATTCCGGTGAAAGTGCATTAAATGAGGTCTGCCCCCTTGGTTTTACCCACTTTGAACAGAGTGTGCGGGTAGTGGAACTACTTGAGAAAAAAGGGAAGGGATTAAACCTGACCTGGGAAGTACGGGATGGGATCTTAAATCACAGAACATCCGGAAGTCCTAATACCCTCGAAGGAAAAGTCGTGCGGCTTTCCGACAAGATCGCCTATATCAACCATGATATCGATGATGCAGAGCGTGCGGGCATACTGAGAGAAGAGGACATTCCCCTTGAATATCGGGAAATCTTAGGGTTTACGATCCGTGAAAGGTTAAATACCCTGATTCACGATATTGTAAGAAACAGTGAAGATAAAGCAGATATCATTATGTCAACTCATATTGAAGAGGCAATGCAGGGACTCAGGTCCTTTATGTTTAAGCAGGTTTACCGCAATCCAAAAGCAAAGGGTGAAGAGGCAAGAGCCAGGAATATGCTGCAGGAATTATACCGATATTATTCCCGGCATCTGGAGATGCTTCCCGGCGAATACCTGGAGCTGATTCAAAAAAGAAATGAAAGAGAAGAGCGGGTAGTGTGCGATTACATAGCTGGCATGACAGACCAGTATTCCATAAATAAGTTTTCGGAACTTTTTATTCCGAAGTCCTGGCAGGTGTAAGGAGAATTAAAATGTTTTATTCAGATGACACAATAGAAGAAATAAGGTTAAAAAATGATATCGTTGATGTAATTTCGGGATATGTAAAGCTGCAAAGAAAAGGGAGTTCCTATTTTGGACTCTGTCCGTTTCACAATGAAAAATCCCCGTCCTTTTCAGTAAGCCCGGGCAAACAGATGTATTACTGCTTTGGATGCGGGGCCGGCGGAAATGTTTTCACATTTGTAATGGAGTATGAGAACTATTCCTTTCCAGAGGCTGTTAAATTTCTGGCTGACCGTGTAGGGGTGGATCTGCCGGAACAGGAATATAACGAAGAGATGAAAAAGCAGCAGGATTTAAAAAGCCGCATATTGGATTTAAACAAAATGGCGGCGAATTACTTTTATTTCCAGCTTCGGCAGGAAAGCGGCAAGCTGGCGATGGAGTATTTAAAAGGCAGGGAATTAAGTGATGAGACGATCAAAGGGTTTGGGCTGGGATATGCCAATAAATACAGTGATGATTTATATCTCTATTTAAAAAAGAAAGGCATTTCGGACGAGCTGTTAAGCCAGTCGGGCCTGATGAACGTGGATGAAAAGCATGGTATGTATGATAAGTTCTGGAATCGGGTAATTTTTCCTATCATGGATGTAAATGGAAGAGTGATTGGGTTTGGCGGACGTGTAATGGGGGATGGTAAACCCAAATACCTGAATTCACCGGAAACAAAGGTGTTCGATAAAAGCCGTAATCTGTATGGTTTGTATATAGCCAGAACTTCAAGGAAGAAAAATCTTCTTGTCTGTGAAGGATACATGGATGTGATATCCCTGCATCAGGCAGGCTTTAAAAATGCAGTAGCTTCCTTGGGAACGGCACTGACCACACAGCACGCAAGCCTTTTGAAACGCTATACAGAAGAGGTTGTGCTGACTTATGACAGCGATGAGGCTGGGATGAAAGCAGCCCTTCGGGCGATCCCCATATTAAAAGCCGCAGGGCTTTCAGCTAAAGTACTGGATATGAAGCCTTATAAGGACCCGGATGAATTTATCAAAGCCCTTGGGGCTGAAGCCTTTCAGGATCGAATTGATCACGCCGTTAACAGTTTCTTTTTTGAAATCGATGTGCTTCAGAAGAGTTACCAGATGGACGATCCGGAAAGCAAAACAGAATTTTATAATCAGGTTGCCAAAAGACTGCTGGAATTTGAGCAGGAGCTGGAGCGGGAGAATTACATTGAGGCAATAGCAGCCAGATATCATGTGGGATTTGAAAATCTCAGGAAACTGGTAAATCGTATGGCTATGAAAAGCATTTCCGCACCGGAAGTAAAGCAGAGACCGAAAAACAGGAATACAGAAAAGGAAGACGGGATGTTAAAATCCCAGAAGCTGCTTCTGACCTGGCTGATTGAAAATCCGGGACTATTTGCCCAGATAAAACCGTATGTGGGACCGGATGATTTTACCACGGAACTGTATCATACGGTTGCTGCTATGCTCTTTGATCAGTATGAAAGCGGTGCGTTAAATCCGGCAAAAATTATTAACCATTTTACAGATTCCGAGCAGCAGAGGGAAACAGCTGCGCTCTTTAATACCAGCATCCGCGTTGAAACAAAGGAAGAAATGAATAAAGCACTGAAAGAGACAATCGCAAGAGTGATGAATAACAGCATCGAGTATAAGACCACACATTTGGATCCAACGGATATTGTTGGCCTCCAGCAGATTATCCAGGCAAAGCGAAGGCTTCAGGATATCGAAAAGGTGCATATTTCCCTGGATTGAGGAAAGAATAGTAATCAGTACAGCATTGGTTAGTGAGCTTAGTGCCATCCGGCGCAAATACGCTGGGCGGCACTGGAATCTCGGTGGAAGCTATGAAAGGAAGGATGCAGGATGGAAGAACAAGTACTTGACTTTACGGAAAAATTAAAAGCTTTATTAGCATACGCCAGAAAAAAGAAAAATGTTTTAGAATATGTAGAAGTACAGGATTTTTTTAAAGGCACGGATCTTACGGAAGATCAGTGCGAAAAAATTCTGGATTTCCTGGATAATAACGGAGTAGACGTATTGCGCATCTCGGATGATGACGAAGAGCCTCTGATCTTAGATGATGAAGATGAGATTAACCCGGAAGAAATTGATCTGTCAGTTCCAGAAGGTGTGGGGACAGATGATCCGGTCCGTATGTACCTGAAAGAAATCGGGAAAGTACCGTTACTTACGACAGAAGATGAAATCCAGCTCGCCATTCGTAAAGAGGAAGGCGATGAAGCAGCGAAGCATCAGCTGGCGGAGGCTAACCTGCGCCTCGTGGTGAGCATTGCCAAACGTTATGCCGGAAGAGGAATGGCGCTGCTGGATCTGATACAGGAAGGCAATCTTGGCTTAATCAAAGCAGTAGATAAGTTTGATTACAGCAAAGGTTATAAGTTCAGCACCTATGCCACCTGGTGGATTCGCCAGGCAATTACCAGAGCGATTGCAGACCAGGCAAGAACGATCCGCATTCCGGTTCACATGGTAGAGACAATTAACAAGGTAATCCGTACCTCCAGGCAGCTTGTCCAGGATCTGGGCAGGGAACCAAAGCCGGAGGAAATAGGGGAAGTCATGCATATGTCGCCGGAGCGTGTAAGGGAGATCCTGAAAGTTTCTCAGGAGCCGGTCTCCTTAGAAACACCGGTGGGCGAGGAAGACGACAGCCACCTGGGCGATTTTATCCAGGATGACCATGTGGCAGTTCCGGCTGAAGCCGCCGCTTATACCTTGCTTCGGGAGCAGCTGGTAGAAGTTCTGGACACCCTGACTGACCGGGAGCAAAAGGTATTGTCCCTGCGATTCGGTCTGGTAGATGGAAGAGCCAGAACCCTGGAAGAAGTGGGAAAAGAATTTAATGTTACAAGAGAGCGAATTCGGCAGATTGAGGCAAAAGCGCTGCGTAAATTGCGCCACCCAAGCAGAAGCCGCAAGCTAAAGGACTATTTGGATTAAGAAAGGAAGTTATCATATGCAGTTATCAAAAAGGCTGCTTGCAGTCTCTGAAATGGTAACTTCCAATAGCCGCTTGGCGGATATTGGAACGGACCATGGATACATACCGATTTACCTGATTGAGAATAAAAGAATTCCCCGGGCAATTGCCATGGATGTGAATAAAGGCCCTTTAAACCGGGCAAAGGAAAATATTGAACTTCATGGACTGGGGGAATACATAGAGACCAGGTTGTCAGACGGCGCAGCCGCCCTGCACAGCGGGGAGGCGGATGCTGTTGTGATCGCCGGAATGGGCGGAGGCCTGGTTATAAAAATACTGACTGAGGGATCCGAAGTATTGGAAAGCGTAAAGGAGCTCATTCTGCAGCCACAGTCTGAGCTCGCTTTTGTGCGCCGTCATTTACAGGACAACCATTATGCAGTTATAGAAGAAAATATGGTATTGGATGACGGAAAATATTATCCCATGATGAAGGTCATTCATGATAAAATGGATTACGAAAGAGAGATTGATTTTAAATATGGAAAGCTTTTATTAGAGCAGAAAAATGAATGTTTAAAATCTTTCCTGGACAAAGAAGAGAGAACCTATGAGAAGGTGTTGGAAACTCTTAGGGGAAATGATGGCGAACACGCAAAGCAGCGTATTGCAGAAGTGGAACATGAACTGGAATGTATACGTACAGCAAAGGAGGATATGGCATGACAGGAACAGAAATTATTCAAAAATTAGAGGAAATATACCCGGCTTCTTATGCGGCACACTGGGACAACCCCGGCCTGCAGGTTGGAAGAAGAGAAAAAGAGATCCGGAAAGTATTCGTGGCATTAGATGCTACGGATGAAGTGATAGAAGCGGCAGTTCAAAAGAAAGCAGATATGCTGATTACCCATCATCCACTGCTGATGTCCGGAATGAAAAAGATAAATACAGATGATTTTATGGGACGCAAAATTATTCGGCTGATACAAAATGATATATGCTGTTTTGCAATGCACACAAATTATGATGTACTGATGATGGCTGGCCTTGGCGCCGAGTACTTAAAATTGCAGAATCCGGCAGTTCTGGAAGTTACTTACCGGGGATATGAAGGCAGTACAGTAAGGGAAGAGGGATTTGGCAGAGTAGGTGAATTACAAAAAGAAATGACTTTAAGAGAAGCTGGAGAACTGGTGAAACAGGCGTTTGGGCTGGATTCTGTAAAAATATTCGGAGATTTGGATCAGAATGTCCGCCGGGCAGCAATATCTCCCGGCTCGGGAAAAAGTATGATTACGCCTGCTGTCTCATCCGGTGCACAGGTTCTGGTCACAGGAGACATCGGACACCATGAAGGGCTGGATGCCGTTTCCCAGGGGCTCTCCATTATAGATGCCGGGCATTACGGACTTGAACATATTTTCATAAAGCAGACTGCAGATTATTTAAAGGAAGCATTTTCCTGCCTGGAAGTAGAACAGGAGCTTTTAAAGAACCCTTTTTATGTTCTTTCCTGATTGAAGGTTAGAGATCATTATGATAAGATAATAATATAGAAATACGGAGAAAAACTGATTTATGTGACAGAAAGAAGGAGAAAAGTTTTATGGACAGTTATGGATTTTTGTTGGATTTGGCGCTCATCCTTTTGAGCACAAAAGTGTTGGGACTGATTACCAGAAGGTATCATATGCCTCAGGTAGTAGGTGCACTGCTGGCAGGACTGATTATGGGACCTGCGATGCTGGGTATTCTGAAAGAAACTGATTTTATTCAGGCTACTGCCGAACTTGGTGTAATTGTACTGATGTTTTGCGCAGGAATGGAAACAGATATTGAAGAGTTAAAGCGCAGTGGAAAAGCCAGTTTTGTAATTGCAGTATTAGGTGTAATCGTACCTCTTGCCGGAGGGCTTGCAGTGGGTTACTTTTTTAATAGACCCGGAGTGATCGAATCAGATGCAAATGCTTCCCTGCTGTTACAGAACATATTTATCGGTATCATTCTAACAGCTACCTCAGTAAGTATAACCGTAGAGACATTGAAAGAAATGGGAAAACTAAAGACCCGTTCCGGAAATGCGATTCTGGGGGCAGCAATTATCGATGACATACTTGGCATTATAGCGTTGACAATTGTAACCAGCATGGCGGATACCTCCGTTAATGTGGTCTACGTATTGTTAAAGATTGTGGCATTTTTCATAGTAGCCCTGATTGCGGGTTATCTGTTTTACCTGTTTTATAAAAAATGGAGCGATCAAACGGAAAGAGGGCTGCAAAGACATGCAATTGCTGCATTTGTATTCTGCCTGCTGATGTCTTACGTTGCCGAACATTTCTTTGGGGTTGCAGATATCACCGGAGCATTTATTGCCGGGCTTATTATGTCCAGAACGAAACGGGCGCAGTATGTGGAAGCACGGTTTAACACCTTGTCATATCTGATGCTTTCACCGATCTTTTTTGCCAGCATTGGTATAAAGGTAGAACTTCCCGCTATGACAGGGGAAATTATTGCATTTTCAGTTATACTGGTTATTGTAGCTATATTGACCAAGATCATAGGCTGCGGATTAGGAGCAAAGGTCTGCCACTATAAGAATTATCAATGTGCAAGAATTGGAGTTGGCATGATTTCCAGGGGTGAGGTTGCCTTGATTGTAGCCAATAAAGGTTCAAAGCTTGGGCTGCTTGGAAAAAACTTTTTGGGTCCTATCGTGGTAGTAGTGGTAATTACAACAATCATAACTCCGATATTATTAAAGCTTATATTTAAAAAAGGACCGGGACCGGAATTGCCCTTAAGCGATTCTGCGTTGGTTGATTCATTTGATAAAGTAATTTAATTGAGAAAATATACATATAATACATATACAGGGCATTAATACCAGTGCAGCATTGCAACTGGAACTGTGACAGAAAGGGGCAGGGGATAATATGGCTGAACAAATGGCAACAGTAGAGTCCAGAGGAGAAAAAAAGAAATATCCTTGCGGAACAAGTTTTTACAAAATAGCAAAAGATTACCAGCATCATTATGAACAGGATATCCTGCTCGTCATGGCAAATGGAAGACTCAGGGAACTTCACAGGGAATTAGAGGAGGATTGCCAGCTTACATTTTTGACGGCAGAAGATAAGATTGGTTTTGATGCTTACCGCAGAAGTATGGTGCTTTTGCTTCTAAAGGCTATCTATCATATGGGTGGCCATGCAAATATTAAAAAGGTCTGCGCCCATTATTCGGTAAGCGAAGGCTATTATTTTACCGTTGATGGAAAATTAAAAGTTGACAGGGATTTCTTAGAGCATGTAAAAGACTATATGGTAAAGCGGGTGGAAGAAAATATTCCCATTACGAAAAGGAATGTAAGTATAGCGGATGCCAAGCGCCTGTTCCGGCATTATGGGATGATCGATAAGGAAAAATTATTCAAATACCGGACCGTATCTACGGTAAATCTCTACGATCTGGATGAATTTGAAGATTATTTTTACGGTTATATGGTATACAGTACCGGGTATTTAAAGTATTTCGATATGCATCTTTATGACGAAGGCTTTGTATTACAGTTTCCCACACGCAGCAATCCCAGGATTGTACCGGAATTTCTTCCTGAAACAAAGATCTTCCATGTGCAGAAAGAATCGCTGAAATGGGGGAAAATGCTGGATATCTCTACCGTAGGAGATTTAAATGAGCGCATTGTCAATGGAGAAATTAATGAACTGATCTTGATCCAGGAAGCCCTTCAGGAGAAAAAAATGGGTGAAATGGCGGAACAGATATTGAATAACCCAAGCAAACGCCTTGTGATGATCGCCGGTCCGTCTTCTTCCGGGAAAACTACCTTTTCCCACAGGCTGTCCATTCAGCTGTCTGCACATGGTTTAAAACCCCATCCTATTGCGGTGGACGATTATTTTGTTGACCGGGATAAGACTCCGGTGGATGCAGATGGAAAACACAATTTTGAATGCCTGGAAGCCATTGACGTAAAACAGTTTAATCAGGATATGAACGCTTTGCTTGCCGGAGAGCGGGTAGAGCTGCCTTATTATAATTTCAAAACCGGCAAACGGGAATACAAGGGCAACTATAAACAGCTGGGGGAAAATGACATTCTGGTGCTGGAAGGGATTCACTGTCTGAATGATAAACTGTCCCACAGCCTTCCAAGAGAAAATAAATTTAAGATTTATATCAGTGCATTAACTCAGCTCAACATAGATGAACATAACCGGATTCCCACAACAGACGGCAGGCTGTTGCGCCGTATGATAAGAGATGCAAGGACCAGAGGCACCAGCGCCAAAGGAACTATCAGCATGTGGCCTTCCGTACGAAGAGGGGAAGAGAAATACATTTTCCCATTCCAGGAAGAGGCAGATGTGATGTTTAATTCAGCGCTGATTTATGAACTGGCTGCACTGAAGCAATATGCAGAACCGCTGTTATTCAGTATTGACCAGGATGAACCGGAATTTCTGGAAGCAAAAAGGCTGTTAAAGTTTTTGGATTACTTTGTGGGAATGCCAAGTGAGAATATCCCGCATAATTCTATTTTACGAGAATTTGTAGGCGGAAGCTGTTTCAATGTGTAAGCGTGCATTGACAAAAATAAAAAGAGATGGTAGAATACCAAAAGTAAGTAGAATAAATGGTCGCGGCTGGAAGACCGAAAGGTGCCAGACGAGGAAAGTCCGGGCTTCACAGGGCAGGGATGCCGGATAACGTCCGGTGGAGGCAACTCTAAGGATAGTGCAACAGAAATGAACCGCCAGTTAAACTGGTAAGGGTGGAAGGGCAGTGTAAGAGACTACCGCCTTTCTGGTAACAGAAGGGGCATATGTAAACCCCATCCGAAGCAAGACCGAACAAAAGCATATGGCGGCCCGTCAGCTTTAGGTAGGTCGCTGGAGCCTTTTGGCGACAAAAGGCCTAGATAGATGACCATTCACGACATAACCCGGCTTATCGTTCTGCTTATACTTAATTATATTTTAGATTGAAATGATTTGGACATAAAACAACCGCAGGCATTTAAATGTCTGCGGTTGTTTTATGTTCAGGCTAAAAATTCTGCCTGACAGCTGCAAAGTGAGGCATACAGCTGTCAGAAATAAATTTTAAACACGCTTTAACGTCCGGCGTATTTTTCTTCACAATATTTACAGCGGTAAACTTCTTTTTCGGGATCGGTTAATACAAATACCTGATCCAGCCCCTGTTCGATAGAAGTAATACAGCGTGGATTTTTACATTTAATTACGTTAGTAATTTTCTCAGGGAGGGAAAGCGCTTTTTTGTTTACAATCGCTCCATCTTTTATGATATTAATGGTAATGTTATGATCAATAAAACCAAGGATGTCCAGATCCAGTAAATCAATGGGACATTCTACTTTAATAATATCTTTCTTACCCATTTTATTGCTGCGGGCATTCTTGATAATAGCAACGCAGCAGTCCAGTTTGTCCAGTCTCAGATAGTGATAAATAGACATGCTTTTTCCGGCTTCAATGTGATCCAGTACAAAGCCTTCACTTAATTGTCCTACATTTAACATATTTCTACCTCCAATAATGTAAGAATCAATGCCATTCTGACGTATACTCCATATTGTACCTGTTTAAAATAGGCAGCCCTTGGGTCATCATCCACTTCTACCGAGATTTCATTTACTCTTGGAAGAGGGTGGAGCACCAGCATATCGTCTTTGGCAAGTTCCATTTTCTGTTTGTCCAGAATATAGAAATCTTTCATACGTACATAGTCTTCTTCGTTGAAGAAACGCTCGCCCTGTACTCTTGTCATATAGAGAAGGTCTAATTCCGGAAGGGCTTCTTCCAGTCTGACCACTTCTTTGTATTCCATATGGTTTTGTTCCAGTACGTCTTCACGGATGTAATCAGGAACACGCAGTTCATCAGGAGAAATCAGTACAAACCGGATACCGGTGTAGCGTACCAGCGCGTGGATCAGGGAGTGGACGGTTCTGCCGAACTTTAAGTCACCGCATAATCCAATGGTTAAATTGCCAAGGCGCCCCTTTAGGGAACGAATGGTTAACAGATCGGTAAGCGTCTGGGTAGGATGCTGGTGTCCACCGTCTCCTGCATTAATAACAGGGATGGAAGATTTCATGGAGGCCACCATAGGAGCACCTTCTTTGGGATGTCTCATAGCGCAGATATCTGCGTAGCAGGAGACCATACGGATCGTATCGGCAACGCTTTCCCCCTTGGAAGCTGAGCTGGATGCGGCCGAAGAAAAACCAAGTACATTACCGCCCAGATTCATCATAGCTGCTTCAAAGCTTAATCTGGTTCGGGTACTTGGTTCATAAAATAAAGTTGCCAGTTTTTTTCCTTCACATGCATGGGCATATTTCATTGGATTGGCTTCAATATCGTTTGCTAAATTTAAAATAGAATTTAATTCCTCCACGCTAAAATCTAAAGGACTCATTAAGTGTTTCATAGTTTTCTCCTTTCGCGCAATGAATATTTGCTTTTAATATCATATAATATATGGTATTGAATTTCAAGTTCTTTTTTTATGGATGGGCAAGTCTTCAAAAAGACGCTCTGCAGATATGGGAAGTGTGGGAGATATCCCAGGGGGAGGGGGAAAAATATTTTGCAATTATGAGGCTTATGAGATATAATAGAGTCAAAATCTATGAACTGCCGAAAGAATTTCACAATGAAATTCTGCCTGTTTTTGTGAGGTAGTAACAGGTGGCGAAGGAGGTTATATGAAGTTTGTTGAGAAAAAAAGAGTGCTGTTTTTTGGGCTTCCCTGGACGTTTACAAAATATACCATTACAAATGAATACATAACGGTAAATTCAGGCCTGCTGAATCATGAGGAGAATGATGCGTATATGTATAAGATTGTAGATGTGCGTCTGGATACCAGCCTGTTGGAGCGGATGTTTGGGCTTGGTACCGTACACTGCTATGGCGGAGATGTAACAAACCCTACTTTGGCTTTAGTACATATTAAAAATGCAAAACAGATTAAAAATTTTATTCTGGAAGCTTCGGAAGACCAGCGGATCAAACGAAGAACATTAAATACAATGGATGTTGCCGGCAATTTTGACGGGGCACATGTTAATGCGGACTGTGACTGCGGCCAGCATATGGGTTAGAGCGTGTTATAAAATTGCTGTCTCAGGAGTGTGTTTTATTAAGGAAAAGGCTGTTACATCGTTCGTATGCAACAGCCTTTATCGTTTTAGTATTTTTTCATAGAGAAGCCCTGTGGCAAACCACAAGGGAGCGTAGTCCAGTCTGATTACTCCTTTTACATTTAATTTTGCCTTGCTGTAATCCCATGGGCACATACCGCGTTTTTTCAGGAAAGCGCCAGTTAAAAATTCGGTACTGAATATTGCCATGGTATAGATAATTCCGCGAAAAACAGCGCTTCTTTTATTTATGCGCCGGTAAATAGGACCGATAAAAGCTGCCATTCCATAAATAGGGAACATCCAGATAGAGGATTTTCCGGTTAGTTTCAGTTCTCTGCGCCGGAAGGATAGAAAGCCGGTCCAGAGGATTTCCAGACACCAGCCGCAGATGCCGCATTTAATAAAATTATTCTTCATATGGAGAGTATGCGCCGGATAAGCAAGGATTATTCATTTAAAATATAAAAACAAAATGAATAATTGAATCTGAACGAAGGTATACGTATTATGCAGAAAGCCGGAAAGTGACAGCATGACAGGCCGCCTGCAATACATAATGGGTAGAAAGATGAATAAAAAGCAAGTGACAGCTACGGATGTAGCAAATGCAGCGGGAGTGTCCCAGGCTGCAGTATCGATGATTTTGAATAAAAAATATAATGTATCTTTTTCCAGAGAGACCATTGAAAGGGTGGAAGAGGCGGCTCGGAAGTTAGGTTATTCTATGGAAAAGAAATCAGCCAGACAGCACACCGGAATGAAAGGGACAATATTCGTAATCTGTCCCAATCTTAACAATCCTTATTATGGGATGCTGATAGACGGAGTGGAACAGGCAGCGTTAAAAAACCGTTTTGATGTATTTGTCTGTCAGACAAACCGGAATCTGCATACGGAAGAAAAATATTTGAAGCGTCTGGAAAAGCTTGGCCCATCCGGAATTATTTATACCTGTATGCCGGCATTTCCCCAGATAGTGAACCGGATGGCAAGGCAGATACCGGTGGTATTTATCGGTGAAAAAAATAATGAATTATTAGTTGATTCTATTGAACTGGACAGCCGGAAGCCGGGCAGTATGATAGCCAGATATCTGCTGGAGCTTGGACACCGGAAGGTAGGATACATCTCCACCAGAGTCAGTGAAAAGCAGCCAGCCAGACTGAGGCGTAAAGAAGGATTTACAGTAGAGTTTGAACATGCAGGCAAGGATTGCCAGGTATTTGTAAAAGAACCTGAAGAAGAACAGGGCATCTCTAGCCTGCAAAACATGGATATGGAGTTTCAGGCAGGATACCGGCTGGCGCTTGAACTGGTCAGGGAGGTACCGGACATTACGGCAATCGCAGGCTTAAATGATATGATTGCTCTTGGCATCCGGGATGCTCTTTTACAGGAAAAGTACCGCATTCCCAAAGAGATATCGGTGGTCGGCTGCGACAATATACTGGCATCCGGGATGCGGGGGATTGACTTGACTACCGTGGATCATTATGCGGGAAAAAAGGGTGAGGATGCCTGTAAGCTTCTGATGGAAAAAATGGAACGCCAAAAGCGGGAAAAATCTGAGAAAGTAGAAATGACAGAACATGTAGTTCACAGAGTGGAATATGAACCTCGTCTGATTATTCGAGGGACCTCTTCTTATGCAATTTATAATTCAAATTATTAATAATAGGATCTATTTATAATTTGAATGGGTTTTTGACAAATGAGAAAATGTCGGTTACACTACTCGTAGCGATCGACGCATTTGCGCCGGGCGGCACTTGTACTGCGTGGCACAAGTAATTAAGTTGCTGTACCGGGGAGTGCATACCGGGAGTGTTTGAAAGCAATTTTAAAACACGTTCTCGCGTAAAAAATTTCCAGAGAAGAAGGAGTCCATTATGAAGATTAAAGACTGGCAGGAATATTTAAACAGGGAAATCCCTTGCAGCTGCAGTAAAAAGCACCGCTGCGATATTGATGAGATACTGATTGAGGCAGGTGCGATAAAGAAACTGCCTGGTATTTTATCCCGCTATAATTATAAAAACATCTGTGTGGTTTCTGATATTCATACAGAGGTGGTAGCAGGCAGGACAGTCTGTGATTTACTGGATGAAAATGGGTACAATTATGAAAAGGTTGTGTTCCCGGATGAAGAATTAATACCGGATGAACGTATCTTAGGCAGCCTGCTGGTTGATTTGCCCCAGGATTGTGATTTGATTTTGGCAGTGGGATCGGGAACCATTAATGACCTGTGCAAATTTATTAGTTTTAAATTAAGCATTGATTATTTTATATTGGCGACGGCGCCATCCATGGACGGGTTTGCATCTAATGTTGCGCCCCTGATTGTAAAAAATCTGAAGACTACATATGAAGTGGGAAAACCGAAAGTTATCTTAGGCGATCTGGATATTTTAAAGGAGGCGCCGATCTCTATGATTGCAGCAGGGGCAGGAGATATTCTGGGCAAGTACGTTTGCCTGACTGACTGGAAACTCGCTCATCTCATTACCGGAGAGTATTACTGTGCCTATGTGGAATCCCTTATCCGCAGTTCCATTGAAGCCGTAGTCTCCGCCATATCAAAAGTCAGAGAGCGGGAAGAGGAAGCGATAGGTTCCATTATGGAAGGGCTGGTTTTATCAGGTATAGCCATGAGTTATGTTGGAAATTCCCGTCCGGCTTCGGGAAGCGAGCATCATTTATCTCATTATTGGGAAATGATGTCTTTATTCGGGGGCAGCCATGGGGCACTGCATGGTACAAAAGTGGGGATCGGAACGGTTCTTGGTTTATGTATGTACGAAATACTGGGTGAAAAACTGGACAGCCTGCAGGAAAAGAAAGAACACTTTGATCAGGCTGCATGGGATCAGCTGATCCGGGAAGCGTATAAACAGGCAGCACCTCAGGTTATCCTGTTGGAGAACCAGGTACATAAAAATGCAGATGCTGCTGTCCACAGCAGGGTAGAGGCATTTGAGAAGCATAAAGAAGAAATCAGCAGCATGATTGCCGGATTACCAAAAGCAGATGAAATTGCAGAGATGTTGAAAGAAATGGATGCCCCCAGCCAGCCAGCGCAGATCGGCGTGGATCAAAACACTTTAATAAACAGTGTATTATATGCAAAGGAACTGCGTAACCGCTTTGGCTTGCTGCAATTTTTATTTGATACCGGGAAACTGGAAGAAATGTCAGAATTAGCTGTAAAGGAGTTTCCATGTCAGAATTAAGTAGAAAGAAATTGTTTTTATTCGATATAGACGGCACTTTATCCGTGGGTAATACGCTGTTTGACGGCTCTAAAGAACTACTGGAATATATTGAAAACATAGGCGGAAGAGCTTATTTCATTACCAATAATTCAACGAAGAGCAACAGGGATTATGTTGAAAAATTTTCCGGATGGGGGATTACTACGGAGGAAGAGCAGTTCGTTACCTCCGGATATATGGCAATCCGGTATTTAAAAGAAAATTTCCGGGATCAGAAAATATTTGTCCTGGGAACTAAATCATACATTGCAGAGCTGCAGAAACAGGGCATAGCGGTTACGGAGGAAGTGGAAGAGGATGTGGCGTGCGTATTAGCTGCCTATGACAGTGAATTGAATTATCAGAAGCTGGAAAAAGCCTGTGAGCTGCTCTACCGAAAAGAAGTGGATTATCTTGCTACCAATCCCGATCTGTGCTGTCCGGCACCCTTTGGATTTATACCCGACTGCGGATCTATCTGCAATATGCTGGAGGCAGCGGTTTACCGCAAACCAAGGTATCTTGGAAAACCAAGCAGAGAAGTTGTAAAATTGTGTCTGAAACGGTCCGGTTTTACGAGAGAAGAAACCCTGGTGGTAGGGGACCGGCTGTATACGGATATTGCCTGTGGCATAGAAGGAAAAGCCCAGACCTGCCTGCTTCTCACAGGTGAAGCGAAGAGGGAAGATCTGAAAGACACCATCTATCAGCCGGATTATTGTTTTGGGACAGTGAGGGAATTGCTGGAATTTATAGAATCATAAGATACGTTCTATGGCAATGGGCTCAGACAAAGAAGCACCTTAAAAAGCTTCTTTGTCTGGGCTCGTTCTTTATGTATAGATTTAAATCCCTAAAATCCGCACAATTTCATTGAATTTTGCTAAGAAATATAATATAATAAACAATTAAAGTAAGTAGAATTGTAACGATTCGGCAAGTCAGCGCTTTTGCTGCACGGACTGTAAGAAAATATAGGGCAGCAGACAAAAATTCATCGCCAAAAGCGATTTTAATTGGATTTTTGAACGAACTGTGATGGTGCTGAACGGTTACGACGAATTTTTCATAATGAGCAGATCATTATTTAAAAAATAGATTGGAGAATCATGAACTACGAAGAAGCAAGAGTATATTTAGACAATGCGGCTAAATACGGAAGTGTACTTGGTCTTGACAACATGAAGGAAATGCTCGCAAGGCTTGATAATCCGCAGGATGAATTAAAGTTTATCCATATTTCAGGAACGAATGGCAAGGGCAGTGTTCTGGCATATCTGTCAACTGTCTTAAAGGAAGCCGGTTACCGGGTAGGCCGCTATATTTCACCAACCCTGTTCCACTACCGTGAAAGAATCCAGGTAAATGAGGTTTTTATTGAGAAGGATTCTCTTGCAGCCCATGTGGCTGAAATAAAAGAGGTGGCAGATGCTATGGAAGAGGAGGGGCTTCCCCATCCTACATCGTTTGAAATTGAAACGGCGCTTTCCTTTTTATATTTCAAAGAAAAAAAATGTGATATAGTAGTTCTGGAAACGGGGCTTGGAGGATTGGATGATGCAACCAATGTGATCACAACTACCGTTATGGAAGTTATTGCATCCATCAGTATGGATCATATGGGAATGCTGGGCAAAACCATAGCGGAAATTGCAGCCAAGAAAGCCGGTATTATAAAGCCGGATACGCTGGTAGTCACGATGCAGCAGAAGAAAGAAGCCATGCAGGTAGTTCTGGATACTGCAAAGGAGAAAAACTGCCAAGTGATGATTGCTTCCCCCAAAAGCGCAAAAGATATCCACTACGGGTATGAGGAACAATCTTTCTCCTATGGAGGATACGACAATCTGAAGATTTCCCTAGCCGGCAGCTATCAGGTTGCTAATGCAGTACTGGCAGTAGAAGCGGTAAAAGGGCTGATACAGCTTGGATACAAGATAACCCAGGATGTTCTGCGCTATGCATTTGCCCACACAAGATGGCCCGGACGCTTTACTTTAATTCGGAAAGAGCCGGTATTTATCATTGATGGAGCACACAACCGGGATGCGGCCCTGGTATTAAAAGAATCCATCCAACTGTATTTTCAGGATAAAAAGATATATTATATAATGGGTGTTTTTAAAGATAAAGAATACGAAGAAATATTAAAAACCACCGCTCCATATGCGGAAGCAATCATTACAATCGAAACGCCAAATAACGACAGGGCATTGCCGGCACAGGAACTGGCAGCGGCGGCATCTAAGTACCATGCCCATGTAGAAGCAGCAAAAAGTATTAAAGATGCACTGGATAAGAGCCTGTCAATGGCGGAAAAAGACGATGTGATAATTGCCTTTGGTTCCCTTTCTTTTTTAGGAGAGATTACCAGAGAAATGGGAGAAAGTGAGGATTAACTATAATGATAGATCAGGATAAAATCAAAGAAGGCGTAAGACTTATTTTAGAGGGAATAGGTGAGGATATCACAAGGGAAGGACTGGTAGAGACACCTGACCGCATAGCAAGAATGTATACGGAGATCGTAGGCGGGATGGAAGATGACGCGGCGGAGCATCTTGGCAAACGCTTTCATGTGAAAAATAATGAAATGGTACTGGAAAAAGACATTACATTTTATTCTACCTGTGAACATCATATGCTGCCATTCTTTGGAAAAGCACATATCGCATATGTACCTAATGGTTCCGTGGTAGGGCTCAGTAAAATTGCAAGAACAGTAGAAGTGTTTGCAAAACGCCTTCAGCTTCAGGAACAGCTGACTGCCCAGATAGCAGATGCATTTATGGACAATCTGGATCCCCAGGGCGTAATGGTAATGGTGGAAGCTGAGCATATGTGCATGACTATGCGCGGTATTAAAAAACCAGGTTCAAAAACGGTAACTGTAGTTACCAGAGGTGTTTTTAAAGATAACGAAAAGCTGCAGAACACGTTTTATCAGATGTTGAGGTAAGCGGCGATGGATCGGGTAAATAAAATTTTAGTGAACAGGACTTACCGGGAATGTCTGGGTAAAATTCGCGTATGTGAAGCGGACAGGATCTTCTGCAGGCACGATATGGCACATTTTATGGATGTGGCAAGGCTTGCGTATATCATTAATCTCAGAGAAGGACTGAATATGGAAGAGGAGCGGATCTATGCAGCCGCTCTTTTACACGATATAGGGAGACATGAGCAGTATATAGACGGTACGCCCCATCAGGAGGCAAGTGCCAGGATAGCTCCGGCAATTTTGCAGGAGTGCGGGTTTACAGTGGCAGAGCGCAGGGATATTGTGAATGCAATTGCCCAGCATCGAAACTGTGGAATTAAAAATGAAAAGAGTCTTTCGGGGATTATTTACCGGGCTGATAAAATGTCCAGAAGCTGTTACGGGTGCCAGGCCGAGCAACAGTGCAGCTGGAGCAGTGAAAAGAAAAATTTAAAGATTGAATTATAGATATTGCAGAACAGAATATAAAGGTGGTTTGAGACAGGATGAGAATAGGCAATCGGAATTTTGATACAGATAAACATACGTATATTATGGGCATATTAAATGTTACGCCGGATTCCTTTTCCGACGGTGGAAAATGGAATGAGGAAGATGCTGCGCTAAAGCACGCACAGGAAATGATAGCGGAAGGTGCCGATATCATCGATATCGGAGGAGAATCCACAAGACCGGGATATACCCTGCTGTCTGATGAGGAAGAAATCGCACGGGTGGTTCCGGTGATTCGGGCTGTGAAGCGCCGCTTTGACGTTCCCGTATCCGTTGATACTTATAAAAGCCGTGTGGCCAGAGCCGCATTAGAAGCCGGTGCAGATCTGGTGAATGATATCTGGGGCCTGAAATATGATAAGGAATTGGCTGGGGTCATTGCAGAATATCAGGCGCCCTGTTGTCTGATGCACAACCGTAAAGAGGCAGACTATCAGAATTTTATGGATGATATGCTGCAGGATCTGAGAGAAACAATTTCCATAGCAAAAACTGCCGGTATTAAGGATGAGAATATTATTTTAGATCCAGGAGTTGGATTTGGAAAAACTTATGAAAATAATCTGGAGGCAATAAACAGGCTGGAATGTATGCATGAACTGGGATATCCCATCCTTCTTGGAACCTCCAGAAAATCAGTGATCGGGCTGACACTGGACCTTCCAGCCTCGGAAAGACTGGAGGGAACTCTTGCTACAACCGTAATGGGAGTCATGAAAAAAGCAGCTTTCGTCCGGGTACATGATATCCGGGCAAACGCAAGAATTATAAAAATGACAGAGGCAATTACCGGGCGCGCCTGAATATAATACAGGTTTCAATACGGTCCGGCACTGCAAATCAAATTTAACTGGGCAATGCAGCACTTAGAATGGTCAGGAGACAAAAGCGGAGGAATACATGGATAAAATAAAAATCAAAGATCTGGAAATATACTGCCATCACGGAGTATTTCCGGAAGAAAATAAACTGGGGCAGAAGTTTGTTGTTTCAGCAACCCTGTATACGGATACCAGAGAAGCGGGAATGAATGATGACTTAACCAAGTCTATCCATTATGGGGATGTGAGCCATTTTATTACAGAGTTTATGCAGAATCATACTTTTAAACTCATTGAAACAGTTGCAGAAAAACTGGCAATGGAATTATTGATTGAGGTAGCCAATTTAAAAAAGGTAAAGCTGGAGATTAAGAAGCCCTGGGCACCGGTTGGGCTTCCTTTAGATACCGTTGCGGTGGAAATAACGAGAGGGTGGCACACGGCTTATATTGCCATTGGATCCAATATGGGAGACAAGAGTTCCTATTTGCAGGGAGCCGTAAAATCTCTGGATGAGCTCTATGGCTGCCAGGTAGAAAAAGTATCGGAACTGATAACCACTGCCCCTTATGGCGGAGTGGAACAGGATGAATTTTTGAATGGGGCATTAAAGCTCAAAACTCTTTTTACACCGCAGGAATTGCTGGAAAAGCTTCACGAAATTGAATTAGAGGCTGGCAGGGAGCGGGTAGTCCGCTGGGGGCCCAGAACCCTGGATCTGGATATCCTTCTGTATGATGATATCATTCTGGATACGGAAGATCTGCACATTCCTCATATTGAAATGCATTTAAGAGACTTTGTATTGGAGCCTATGGTTCAGATTGCACCATATAAGAGACATCCGCTGCTAAAGAAAACAATGGAACAGTTAAAGGGAGAATTAAATGGCTGATTTAACAGAATTAAGAGATGAAATTGACCGCATTGACAAGGAAATGGTTGCATTGTTTGAAAAAAGGATGAGCATCAGCAGCCAGGTTGCGGAATACAAAATTGATACCGGTAAAAAAGTATTTGACAAAGCAAGGGAAGCATCCAAAATTGAAGCAGTTACCCAAATGACCCATAATGATTTTAATAAACATGGCGTGGAAGAGTTGTTCCAGCAGATCATGGCAATGAGCCGAAAACTGCAGTACCAGCTTCTGGCACAAAAAGGTGCGGTGGGAAGGCTGCCGTTTATAGAAGTGGAAGAAATCCAAAAAGATAATATCAGAGTTGTATTCCAGGGGGTGGAAGGTGCTTATTCCCATGCCGCCATGAAGGAATATTTCGGGGATAAAGTAAACTCATTTCATGTGGAGACCTGGAAAGACGCCATGGAAGCAATTGCAGAAGGGTCTGCGGACTATGCGGTTCTTCCCATTGAGAATTCTACAGCGGGAATCGTTAATGATATGTACGATCTGCTGGTTGATTTCGAAAATTACATTGTGGCGGAGCAGGTAATCCGCTGCGAACACAAGCTTCTGACTGTTCCGGGTACAAAACTGGATGAGGTAAAAACCGTTTATTCCCATCCCCAGGGGCTTATGCAGTGCAAACAGTTCTTAGATCAGCACAGAGACTGGAAACAGGTACCGCTGGATAATACGGCGGTGGCAGCTAAAAAAGTTTCAGATGACCAGGACAAAACCCAGGCAGCTATAGCCAGTGCCTTCGCCGCTGAATATTTTGAATTACAGGATATGGGCGTTCAGGTATGCTATAACGAAGTTAACTCCACCAGATTTATCATTGCTACAAACCAGAGAATCTTCAAAAAGGATGCGGATAAAGTCAGTATTTGTTTCGAAGTACCTCATAAGAGCGGCTCGTTGTATAATATGCTTTCTCATTTTATATACAATAACCTGAACATGAGTAAAATTGAATCCAGGCCCATTCCGGGCAGAAACTGGGAATACCGGTTCTTTATTGATTTTGAAGGGAATCTCAGTGACAGTGCAGTAAAAAATGCACTGCGGGGAATACGTGAAGAAGCAATCAATATGAAGATATTAGGAAATTATTAGAGAAAGGCAGTTAAAATGGCAGGAGTAAATGAATTAATTGTATACAGAAATTTTGAACAGGGACAGGTACTGGAGGATATGACCTGGATTATGGAGCATTTTCATAATGAATACTATAATGTGGAGGATATCCGTGCGTTATTTTATGACTGCATACACGGTCTGGTAGAATTGGCGGGCAGCTATGGGTTTTCAAAAAATCTGTGGCACAATTATCTCACGTTTCTCCTTGTAAATAATGAAAATACCTTTAGCACTGCCTGTGAAATTGTAGGTCCGGTGGAAGGCAGCATCAATGCCTTAGTACGTCATGATTTTGAAATCATTAAAGAATTGTTTGATTATGATTTTGGTCCTGTGGAAGAATATCTTCAGGTGAACTGCTTTGGTTTTATCAGTAATTACCAGAATATAAATGAAAACAGCAAAATGTTCAACAAAAGAATTCGTGACCGTATCTGCGATCTGAGCGTGAAACTTGGAAATGCCAAAAGCATTGATGAATTCATGGAAGATATGACAACGTTTTACAAGGACTTTGGTGTGGGAAAGCTGGGACTTCATAAAGCTTTTCGCGTAGCACATGAAGATGACGGAGTACATATTGTACCCATTACCAATATTGCCCATGTTCATCTGGATGATCTGGTGGGCTATGAAATTGCCAAGAAAAAGCTCATTGACAATACCGAGGCATTTGTCCAGGGCAAAAAAGCAAATAACTGCCTGTTATTCGGAGATGCCGGAACCGGAAAATCTTCCAGCATCAAAGGTATATTAAACCAGTATTATGACCAGGGGCTCCGCATTATTGAAATATATAAACACCAGTTCCAGGATTTAAATGAAGTGATTGCCCAGATCAAGAATCGAAATTACAAGTTCATCATATATATGGATGATTTATCTTTTGAAGAGTTTGAGATTGAGTATAAGTATCTGAAGGCCGTCATCGAGGGAGGCCTTGAGAAGAAGCCGGATAATATCTTGATTTATGCTACCTCAAACCGCAGACATCTGGTTCGTGAACAATTCAGCGATAAAGAGGGCAGAAGGGATGACCTGCATTCATCCGATACAGTACAGGAGAAGCTGTCCTTAGTATACCGTTTCGGGGTTAAGATTTTCTTCTGTGCTCCGGATAAAAAAGAATTCCAGAAGATCGTCCGTACACTGGCAGAACGTTATCATATAAATATGCAGGAAGAGGATCTGCTGCTGGAGGCAAACAAATGGGAATTGCAGCACGGAGGCCTGTCAGGCCGTACAGCACAGCAGTTTATCGATTATTTATTAGGTCAGATACAGGATTAAACACAAACTATTAGGGGGTGATTTAATGACAATGGCAACATATGCTGCAATTGATGTGGGATCTTATGAAATAGAAATGAAGATTTTTGAACTTTCATCCAGACGGGGAATGCGTGAAATTGACTGCATACGCCACCGGATGGAATTGGGGAAGGACGCCTACCGGACCGGGAAGATCAGTGTGGAACTGGTGGAAGAACTCTGCAGTGTTCTGCAGGATTTCCTTGTGATCATGAAAGGATACCGCGTAGACGCTTTTCGTGCCTGTGCCACCAGTGCAGTCAGGGAAACAAAGAATAAATTAATTATGCTGGATTATATCGAAAAACGAACCGGCATTAAAATTGAAGTACTGGGAAATTCAGAAGAGCGGTTTCTGGATTATAAATCCATCGCATCCAGGGAAGCTGAATTTGCAAATATCATCCAAAAGGGGACTGCCATCCTGGATGTTGGGGGCGGCAGCATGCAGATTTCCCTGTTTGATAAGGACAGCCTGGTAACCACACAGAACATCCGTCTTGGCAATATGAGAATCAGGGAACGTCTGTCCGATATGGAGAATCAGACACCCCATATGGAGGTTCTCATTGAAGAATTAATTAACAATGAAGTACTGGGATTCAAAAAGTTATATCTGAAAGAAAGAGAGATCCAGAATGTTATCCTTATCGGAGACTATATTCTGGATCTTACCAAAAAATCCTTTTTGACAAAAGAAGAATTTTTAGACCTTTATGACACTGTGATCTGTAAATCTCCGGAGGATATCGCTGAAGCATATGAAATTCCATATGAAAGTGCTTCTCTAATCATCCCGTCGGTTATCATTTATAAGCGTCTGTTAGAAGAAATGGAAGCTGAGGCAATCTGGGTACCCGGTGTTTCTCTGTGTGACGGCATGGCATATGAATTTGCACAGAAGAATAAAATAATCAAGTCACTTCACAACTTTGACAACGATATTATTGCGGCAGCCAGAAATATTTCAAAACGCTACCAGTGTAACAAAGGGCACATTAAAGCCCTGGAAGACCTGGCAATACCCATATTTGACAAGTTAAAAAAAGTTCACGGCATGAATGCCAGGGACCGGCTGCTCCTTCGCATTGCAGTGATACTTCATGGATGCGGAAAATATATCAGTCTGTCTAACGTTGCGGAGTGTTCTTACAGCATTGTTATGGCGACAGAGATTATCGGCCTGTCCCATGTAGAGCGGGAAATCATCGCTAATGTAGTAAAATATAATACTATGGATTTTTCTTATTATGATGTGACAGAAGGACGGATTACGGAGATCAGCAAAGATGAGTATCTGAAGATTGCCAAGTTAACGGCTATTCTTCGAGTGACGAATGCCCTTGACCGCAGCCATAAGCAAAAGTTCAAGGATGTCAGGCTTTCATTTAGGGAAAATGAACTGTTGATTATTGCAGAAACCCAGGAAGACATCACATTGGAAAAAGGACTGTTTAGGGAAAAAGCAGATTTCTTCGAAGAAGTATTCAGCATCCGTCCAGTGATTAAACAGAAAAAATTAATGTAACAGGGAGGGAGACAGATGGAACAAATCGATTTTACAAAACCTGAATTTTATACCAACCGGGAATCCAGCTGGGTAGGATTTAATGACAGAGTCCTGAGCGAAGCCAGGGATAAATCCCTTCCGTTATTCGAACGGTTAAAATTTTTAAGTATAACAGCATCTAATCTGGATGAATTTTTTATGATACGTGTGGCGTCCTTAAAGGATATGGTGCATGCAGGTTATACCAAAAAGGATATTGCGGGCTTAACAGCCATAGAGCAGATTGACATGATTTTAAAAGAAGTACATGAGCTGGTTAATCTGCAGTATTCCACCTATAACCGTTCACTTTTGCCGGCTTTAAAGCAGCAGGGACTGGAAGTAGTGGTCTGCCATGAAGATTTGAGTAAGGAACAGGGAGCATTTGTGGACCAGTATTTTGAAGAAAATGTATATCCGGTACTGACTCCAATGGCAATGGATTCATCCAGGCCCTTTCCACTGATACGTAATAAATCCCTGAATATCGGAGCGCTGATTTCCAAAAAGGGAGAAACTGAATTTGCCACGGTTCAGGTTCCTTCCGTATTGCCCAGAATCATCCGCCTTCCCGAAGGAAAGAAGGGAGAAAAGAGGGTAATTCTTCTGGAAGAAGTCATTGAGCGTAATATCCAGAAACTGTTTTTAAATTACAATGTAATCTGTGCCCATCCCTACAGAATTATGAGAAATGCTGATTTAACCATAGATGAGGACGAAGCTGCGGACCTTTTAAAAGAAATACAGCGTCAGCTGAAAAAACGTCAGTGGGGTGAGGTGATCCGCCTGGAGATCGAAGATAAGATGGATAAACATCTCCTGAAAGTGTTAAAGAAAGAATTTGGCATAAAGGAAGAAGAGATATTTTCTATCAACGGGCCTCTGGATCTGACCTTCCTGATGAAAATGTACGGCCTGGACGGTTTTGACCATTTAAAATATGAATCGTACCATCCACAGCCTGTTCCGGACATGATGGGAGACGAGGATATATTTACACAGATCCGCAATGGAGATATACTGCTGCATCATCCGTTTATGACCTTTAATCCGGTAGTAGACTTTGTAAAACAGGCAGCAAAAGATCCTGATGTTCTGGCGATTAAGCAAACCCTGTACCGGGTGAGCGGAAATTCACCGATCATCGCTGCGCTTGCCCAGGCTGCTGAAAACGGCAAACAGGTATCGGTACTGGTAGAATTAAAAGCCCGTTTTGATGAAGAAAACAATATTGTCTGGGCGAAAATGCTGGAGAAAGCAGGGTGCCATGTAATCTATGGCCTGGTTGGATTAAAGACCCACAGCAAAATAACCCTGGTTGTCCGCAGGGAAGAGGACGGGATACGCCGCTATGTCCATCTTGGTACCGGCAATTATAATGATGCTACGGCAAAACTCTATACGGACTGCGGCCTTTTGACCTGTTCAGAACCTATTGGAGAAGATGCCACAGCTGTATTCAACATGCTTTCCGGTTATTCCGAGCCAAAGAGCTGGAACAAGCTGGCGGTGGCACCGATCTGGCTGCGAAACCGTTTCTTAAAACTGATCAGGCGGGAGGCCAGAAATGCCCTGGAAGGGAAACCGGCACATATCATAGCTAAAATGAATTCATTATGTGATAAAGATATTATTGCGGCGCTTTATGAAGCATCGGCTGCTGGTGTGAAGGTGGATCTGATTATCCGTGGAATCTGCTGTCTGAAGGTAGGCATCCCGGGCGTGAGTGAGAATATTACAGTCCGTTCTATTGTAGGAAACTTTTTGGAGCATAGTCGTATCTTCTATTTTTATCACAATGGAAGCAAAGAAGTATATATGGGAAGTGCGGACTGGATGCCCCGTAACCTGGATAAACGGGTGGAAATCCTTTTTCCGGTAGAAAGTGAGCACCTGAAGATGGAAGTGATCCACATTCTGCAGATTCAGCTGGAGGATAATGTAAAGGCACATATTTTACAACCCGATGGAAGCTATGAAAAAGTGGACAGAAGAGGCAAGATCAAGATGAATTCCCAGGAATATTTCTGTGAAGAAGCAGTGGAAAGAGCGGCAAAACCGGAAGACGTAGTGAAAGACCGTGTATTTATACCGGCGGAATCGATTGAAAGCTGAACACAAGAAGCTGATTTAGTATAGAAATACGATGAAAAAGCAGGAGAAGGGGTATTAATTCCCTAAATCCTGCTTTTCTGTTAATATAAGAGAAATTTTTCTATCACTTCTGCAATACCGTCATGGTTATTGTCTTTGTGTGTTATGTAGTCTCCATATTTTTTTATGTCCTCTGCTGCATTTTGCATAACAACTCCGATTTCGGCAGTTTCAAGCATTGAGATATCGTTAGGAGCGTCTCCGGCAGAGATCGTGTTGCATTTTGGAATGCCAAGGATACCGCATAATACTTCAATAGCATGTCCTTTTGACATGCCCGGTGCCACAAATTCCAGGTATTGGGGACAGGAAAAGATATATTCCGTCTTATCGGCTGCCCAATCAGCAATCGTTTCCTGAAAATGCACCAGTTTATCATGGTTTTCATAATCGATTACGATTACCTTACCCGGCTCTGCAGTTAACTCTGTCATGACATCAGGTACAATCAGGGAAGTCAGGTTTGTCAGAGATTCATATCTGTGCAACGCAGGAGTATCGTGTTCTGAGAGTATATGAGTGTCCGAATAGGTTTGGGAATGTAGTCCCTGTGCATGTGCGGCATCTAAGAGGTAACGTACATAGGGAAGGGGCAGAGTCTGTTTATAAACTGTTTTTCTATGGTACAAGTCATAAATTTCTGCTCCGTTAAAAGCTATTGCATAACAGCCGTCCTGGGTTAATCCCAGTTCCTTTGAAAGGACAATTGCACTTGCAAGAGGACGCCCGGTGGTGATGACGATCTTATGTCCCTGTTTTAATGCTTTTTGGATTGCTTTCTGATTTCCAGCCGTAATTTCTTTGTCATCGTTTAACAAGGTACCGTCCAGGTCCAAAAATAAGATTTTGGTTTTCTTCTCTTTTTCCATAAAATCTTCCAGTGCTTCATCGCTGTCACTGATCCAGATATCTTCCTCCTCAGCCGTCAATCCCAGATATTCACGTAAGGTACGTGTATCATCACTGAAATTCCACTTACTGGTATAATCGAATATTTCATCAAATTCAATTGTTCCGTTCATATATAATTCGCGAAATGTCATAATTCCTCCATTTGGATGCCTGCGGGCATCTTATTATTTGTTGGGTATAAAAATTACACTCTGAAAATTATTATACCTAAAAGTAGCGGAGAAAACAAGGAGAATGATAAAACATGCGCAAAAGGCGTGGGTTCTGGTGATTTTCGCCGGGTTGAATTCTTATCCGATAGGGGGTATACTAAAAAGGATGAAAGAATGTCACAAAGGTTGAGACAGAAAGGAGTATTGCAGCGCTGACTGCAATATGCAAAAGGGATTAATAATGAAATATATAGATTTACATGTTCATTCGAATTGTTCTGACGGCACTTTCACACCGGCAGAGTTAGTAGATTATGCGATCCAAAAGAATCTGGCGGCATTTGCGCTGACAGACCATGATACCACTGCGGGGCTGGAAGAGGCATTTGAAGCCGCCAGAGGAAAGCAGATAGAAGTGATTCCGGGAATTGAATTTTCTACGGAATACCTGGGCAGGGATATTCATATTGTAGGATTGGAATTTGATTACAAAAGTCCCGAATTTTTAAATCAGATCGGGAAATTTCAGAATTCCAGAGATATGCGTAACCGTAAAATGATACAGAAGCTGCAGGAGGGAGGAATTGATATTACCTGGGAGCAGATGTTAGAGCGGTATCAGGATGCAGTTTGGACAAGGGCTCATTTTGCAAGTTATCTTTTAGAATGCGGCTATGTGAAGGATATGCGTGATGCATTCAAGAATTATATTGGAGATGATTGCCCATATTTTGTTCCCCGGGAAAAAGTGACACCTGTCCAGGCTGTACGTCTGATCCGCCAGACAGGAGGGATTCCGCTCCTTGCCCATCCGCTTTTATATCATTTAAAAGCGGAAGAGATGGATACACTTTTGGAAGAGTTAAAAAAAGCGGGACTAATTGGAATTGAAGCCTTATATTCCACGCATACCGGGTTTGACGAAAGTACAGTCAGGCGTATGGCGCGCCTGCACGGACTGCAAATCAGCGGAGGTTCTGATTTTCACGGCTCCCGAAAGCCTGGTATTGATCTTGGCTGCGGAAGGGGAAATCTTAAGATATCCTATGATATTCTCAAACAAATGCGGGAAGCACGTCAAAAATAAAAAATATAATGAAATAAAAAAAGGGAATTGACAAATCCTATGATATAGACTATGATACTTATATACCCCATAGGGGTATGCGAAAGGAGGATTAGATATGAAGACTGAAGTCTATATCATAAAAGGGATGACGTGTGCATCCTGCAGCAGTGCGGTGGAAAGGGTTACCAGGAAAATGGAAGGCGTTAACAGAAGTGATGTCAATCTGGCAACTAATAAAATGACCATTGAGTATGAGGAAGACAAAGTTACGCCTGAAGATATCATGAACCGTGTAGAACGTGCAGGCTTTGCGGCTGAACAGGAAGTTATAAAAGATGAAAAGAAAGTGAAGGAAGAAAAAGAGGAGCGGGAAGAAGCTTCCCACAAGATCAAACGGAGGTTGATTATCAGTATCGTTCTTGCAATTCCTCTGCTTTATATCTCCATGGGACATATGATTCCGTTTCCGCTGCCCCTGCCGGGATTTCTGGATATGCACAAGCAGCCCCTTAATTTTGCATTGGCGCAGTTGATTCTAACCACATTTATATTAATCTGTGGAAGAAAATTTTATATTGTAGGTTTTAAAACTTTATTCCGGGGACATCCAAATATGGATTCACTGGTGGCTATTGGTACGGGAAGTGCGTATATTTACAGCCTTGTTATGACAGCAATGATACCCGCATCCCATATGTACGTGGAGCGCTTGTATTATGAATCGGCAGCGGTAGTGGTTACACTGGTAATGCTCGGCAAATATCTGGAGAGCCGAAGCAAAGGGAAGACCTCTGAAGCTATTCAGAAATTAATGGAACTGGCACCTGATGTAGCAGTAGTATTGCGTGACGGTATGGAATCAGAAGTTCCCACAACTGAAGTTAAAAAAGGAGATCTGTTATTGATCCGTCCTGGAAGCAGAGTTCCCTTGGATGGAATGGTTGTCAGCGGAAGCAGCAGCGTGGATGAATCCATGCTGACTGGAGAAAGCATACCGGTAGAGAAAATTGCCGGCAGTGAGGTAATCGGCGGCAGTATTAATTATAACGGATCGATGCAGGTAGAAGTAACACACACGGGCAGTGATACTACATTGGCGAAAATCATTAAGCTGATGGAAGATGCACAGGGCAAGAAAGCCCCCATATCAAAGCTTGCAGATACCGTGGCAGGGTATTTTGTTCCCGCAGTTATTGTGATCGCAGTTGCCGCAGCCATCATCTGGGCATTGGCAGGGCATGATCTGGCATTTGTTTTAACGATTTTCGTATCCGTATTAGTAATTGCATGCCCATGTGCACTGGGGCTGGCAACACCTACTGCAATTATGGTTGGTACCGGGCTTGGTGCCAAATATGGTATTTTGATTAAAAGCGGAGAAGCTTTAGAAATTACTCATAAAATCGATGCTGTTGTTCTGGATAAAACAGGAACCGTTACGGAAGGGAAGCCAAGAGTCGTAGAAATAGTCAGCCCGGATATGGAAGCGGAGGAATTGCTTCGCATTACGGCATCCTGTGAGCGGGATTCAGAACATCCTCTGGGAAGAGCAATTGTAGAAGATGCGAAAAATAAAGGGATTGCATTAACAGAGCCGGAAGCATTTGAAAGCATAACGGGAAAAGGAATCAAAGCAGAATTTGCAGGCAGGGAAGTGTATATCGGGAATGAACGAATGATATCAGATCTGGGGATTAACCTAGGAAGTATGAAGCAGGCGGCGGATTCTATCGCAGATAAAGGCCAGACTCCGATGTTTGTGGTTATCGGAGGTGCGCTAAAGGGAATCGTCAGTGTAGCCGATACAATGAAGGAAACCAGTACGAAAGCCATTGATGATATGAAGAAACTGGGGATAACCGTGACCATGCTCACCGGAGACAATAAGCGAACTGCTCAGTATATCGGGAAACAGGCTCACGTGGACCATGTAATTGCAGAGGTACTTCCTGGCGATAAAGCTGCAGTTGTAGCAGATCTGCAGAAACAGGGTAAAAAAGTTATGATGGTGGGAGACGGCATCAATGATGCGCCTGCGCTGGTGCAGGCTGATGTGGGAACCGCAATTGGAAGCGGAAGCGACATTGCTATGGAATCAAGTGACGTCGTATTAATGCGGTCAGATCTGCAGGATGTATACCGGGCAATTAAACTGAGTAAAGCTACAATCCGGAATATCAAAGAAAATCTCTTCTGGGCATTTATCTTTAATACCATTGGAATTCCAGTTGCAGCCGGAGTACTGTATGCATTTGGAGGCCCTCTGCTAAACCCGATTTTTGCTGGGCTTGCAATGTCCTTTAGTTCTGTATTCGTAGTGAGCAATGCGCTACGCCTGAAACGGCTGAAGTTATAAAATATAGATTAAGAGGTGGACAGATGAGCGAAGAAAATTGTAATTGTGAGAAACATAAGCACAGGGAAGATAAGGAATATAAGGATCTGGTTCACCGGCTGAACCGCATAGAAGGGCAGATACGAGGAATTAAGAACATGGTGGAGGAAGAGCGGTATTGTGTAGATATTTTAACACAGGTATCCGCCATCCAGTCAGCGTTAAACAGCTTCAATAAAAGCCTGCTGGCAAATCATATCAGATCCTGTGTAGTAGAAGATATACGGGGTGGAAATGACGAAGTTGTGGATGAACTGTGTAAGACGATCCAAAAACTGATGAAATAGAAATTCAAAAATGAATTTATATAAATTAAAAAAGGAGTGTACCATTATGACAGTATTAAAAGTAGAAGAAATGCATTGCGAAAAATGTGTAGAAAGAATCAGTAAAGCTTTTGACAAAGCAGGCCTCACCTATGAAGTAAACCTTGCAGATAAAACCGTTTCTATTGACGGATGTGACAAGTGTATTGCCACTGCAAAAGAAATATTGGATGATCTGGGATTCTAGCAATCCGTCTGGACAGTAACAAAAGTGACCGGATGTACTACTAGAGTACAGAGTTAGTTTGCAATTGTCTGGATTTATCACTGTAGCGTGAGAATCAAGATGTGAAATAAAAAAGAAGGGGTTCTTATTTTAACGGATCACTTCTTTTTTAATCGTTCAAAGTATTCACATCTTTATGGAACGAAATAAATAGAAGGGGTGGCTAAATTGAATCACAAAGCGAAAAAAGAAGATAAGATCAAAATTATCCATTGCACGGAGTTTGATGATTTTAACCAAGGAGATATACTGATTGTTAATGACACCTGGTACGGGGGAGTATGGGCAAAAGATGGCGCGGGGGTATCCGTGGCTGTAAATGAAGATGCTTATGAGGTTTTTGAAGTAGCAGAGTGCAATAAAGTGGCAGAGTGCAATAAAATGGCAGAGTGCAATAAAGATGCAGAGTGCAATAAAGCTGCAGAATGTAATAAAGCGGCAGAGTGTAATAAATCAGTTGAAAAGGTCAAACCGGATGCCGTGGTAATGGATAAATATACTATCATGCATGGAAAGGAATGGATGCAGCCGGATAAAATTAAGAACCTGCTGGGTAAGACTTACTGGGCAAAGACAAGGAGTATGGAAACTATCAGAAAATCAATTGAAAAATCCTTATGCTATGGTGCATTTCGCAATGATAATGGAGAACAAATAGGATTTGCCCGTGTATTGACGGATTATGCCACCACCTATTATCTCTGTGATGTGGTAGTGGATGAAACTTACCGTGGGTGCGGCATTGGAAAGGGCTTATTGACAGCAATTCAGGAAAATGAAGAATTATCTTCGCTGAGAGGAATACTGGCAACACAGGATGCCCATGAATTTTATAAGAAATTCGGATTTGCCAATGAGGGCGAAACTTTTATGGGTAAACCCGGAAAAAAGGAGGATTAATATGCAGGAGTGTATAGATGGAATACAAATCCACTATGAAGTTAAAGGAGAGGGAAAGCCGGTTATCATGATTCACGGCTGTGGCTGTGACTACAGGCTAATGGCCGGATGTATGGAACCGGTCTTCCAGATGCATCAAGGATATCAGCGTATCTATATAGATTTGCCCGGGATGGGTGAGACATCTGCCCCTCTTGCTGCCGGAAGTTCGGATCGGATACTGGAAATTTTAATTACCTTTATAAAAAAATTGATAAAGGGTAAATTTCTGATCGCAGGTGAATCTTATGGGGGATATCTGGCGAGGGGAGTCGTAACCAGATTATACCAGGATATCGATGGATTGCTTATGATCTGTCCCGTGATTGTGCCGGATCATGTTAAGCGCAATGTGCCTGCAAAGGCTGTTTTGCTGCATGATGAAGAATTCCTAAGCGGACTTGCTCCTGATGAAAGAGAATCTTATTGCGGATATGCGGTTGTCACTAACCAGGATACCTACCAGCGTTTCCGGGATCACATTTTCCCGGGAGTGAATATGGCAGATTCACGTTTTATAGAGACACTTCAGAATAATTATGCTTTTTCCTGGGATGTTGACAGGAAAAGCCGTGAATTAAAGTTTGGTAAACCCGTGCTATTGCTTGCAGGGCGTCAGGATCACTGCGTAGGTTACCAGGATTTATGGAATGTAATAGAAGACTACCCCAGGGGAACATTTGCAGTACTGGATATGGCGGGGCATAATTTACAGATTGAACAGCCAGAGACATTCCATCTGCTGGTGAATGAGTGGATTCACAGGACGGAAGTAGGAAGTATATAAATAGTTAGTATATAAATAGTCAGGTACATACGCAGCTAGGACATACATACCGGCGGGAATGAATGTTAAGCAAACTCTAGTACTACAGCGAACGTTTTGTAATGTTCTGTTAAATGCATTATATTTGGGTTTAGCTGAGGAAAGACGCTTTGTAGATGGAGGTAGTGTACGGAAAGAGAAGGGAGCGAGCCAGGACATTGATTTGGAAGGCTTACCGCAGAACTGGTATTTTCTAACCTTCCCAGAGCACTTTTTGGCGGCACGCGGGCATTCGCTCCGAAATCCTGATGCATTTCGCA
>OATB01000200.1_pt1 | contig 59289 bp, 38 predicted proteins | sample 1494941 | NCBI WGS metagenome assembly OATB01 (sample SAMEA2579931, study PRJEB22360) | human gut metagenome | reverse complement strand
ATGGCAGCCGCCGTATACGCCAGGGTATCGGTACCATGCGCTATTAAAAATCCATCATAATGATCATAGTTTTCCCGGATGCAGCGAACCAGTTTACACCAGTAGCCATAGTTCATATTCGTGCTGTCAATGTTACAGATCTCTATCGTATCAATTGTACACAATCCAGCAATATCCGGTATATAAGAAAGCAGTTCATCGCCTCCCAGTGCAGGATGAAGTCCATGCTCACTTTCTCTGGATGCAATGGTACCGCCTGTAGTCAATGTTAAAAATCTTTTCATTATGAAAATCCCTCCTGTCCATTTTCATACTCATGAAAATCAGTATACAATGAAATCTTCTATTTGTACATGCCAAACATGAGATATTTATAGTACAATTATCTATGTTTTTGCGAAATATATGCAAAAAACCAATACCGGCATTACTTGTTAGTTCAAGCAATGCCGTACTGGTTTTAAATTTGTTATGCTATGGTATAGCCCCCGTCCAGAATCAGATTGGCACCATTGAACAAACTGGCTGCGTCACTTGCCAGATAGACTGCACAGGCTGCCACTTCCCCGGGATAACCAAAACGCCTGGAAGGAATCATCTGTTTGAATGCTTCCCCTTCCTCATTGTTCCAATTCATGGAACCCATAGGGGTCAGAATAATCGTGGGAGAAATTGCATTTACCCGAACATTATGTTTTCCCCATTCCAGAGCAAGCTGCTTTGTGGCATGAATCAGACCTGCTTTTGCGGTTCCGTATGCAAGATGGCGTTCTAATGCAACCACACCTGCCTGTGAAGCAATATTAATGATGCTTCCGCCCCCGTTTTTGATCATGGTTTTTCCTACAGACAGCGCCATGCGTACTGCACCTGTCAGATTGACCGCCATCGTCAAGTCCCACACATGTTCCGTACTGTCTTCTGCCAATTCCAGATAGCCCACACCTGCACAGTTCACCAGGATATCGATGTTCCCAAACTCTTTTACAGCAGATGCTACCGTTTCTTCAATTATTTCATCACTGGTTATATCTCCGGAACAGGATAGAAATCTTTTGCCCCTGCTGATTACATACTCCTTTAGTTCTAAGGATTCTTCCAGATCAAAGGCAATTACATCTGCTCCTTTTCTGGCAAACATTTTGGCAATTTCCAACCCTATTCCGCTGGAAGCACCTGTAATTACCGCATGCTTCCCATCCAGATTAAAATCCTCATTCATCTCACTGAAATTTAATTCCCGCATCATCCAAATTCCTCTTTTCTTTCCCGGATCACACCTGATCCCCGGATATCTGAATCAATACTTTTAAGCTGCTGTCTTTGTGTTCTTCGATATAACGGAAAGCCTTGGCATAATCGGCTAGTTCAAATGTTTTGGAAATTAAAGGCTTTGTCTTTATAATGCCTCTGTTCATCAGATCAATCGTATCATCGTAATCTTTTTCCACATACATCAGACTTCCTATCAACCGCAGTTCTTTATCCTGCACCAGGCTCATATTAACTTCAGGCCTTTTTCCAAATACTCCCACGATTACAATATCATGTCCTTTTTTAGACAGCTCTATTGCCTGATTAACTGTCGTTCCAATTCCAACGCATTCAAAAAATATATCTGCCCTTTCCCCGTTTAATGCCTCATCTATCGCTGCTTCCAAAGGTAACTTACCTGTATTTGCAGTTTTTGAAATCCCACATTCTCTGGCTATCTGCAGCCGGTAATCGGATAAATCCGTAATCAAAACTTCTTTCGCTCCTGCTGCAAGAGCTGCCTGTGCTGTCAGATTACCAATAGTACCCGCGCCCATTACAACGACATTCTTCCCTTTCACATCGCTCCCTCTGTGTACTGCATGGACACCTACCGCAGCCGGTTCAATAGTGGCTGCAATATCATTTGGCATTCCCTTCGGTATCTTCTTCACCAAAGCAGAATCAAAGGCAAAGTAATCGCACGCTGCTCCGGGTGTCTGGCAGCCGATGACTTTCAGCGTATCACAGATATTGTATCTGCCGCTTTCACAGGGTTCGCACCTTTGGCAGAATATCTGAGGCATTGCAGTCACTGTCTCGCCAGGCAGAATACCTCTGACATTCTGCCCCGTCTCCACCACCTTGCCTACAAATTCATGTCCCAGGGTAACAGGGCAGGTAATAAAAGGATGCTTACCATAATATGCATGTATATCAGACCCACAGATGCCTATATAATCCACCTTAATTACAATTTCGTTGTCTTTTGCTTGGGGTTTATCTGTTTCCCTAATTACAATTTCTTCCGGATTTATCAATGTAGCTATTCTCATCTTATTCCTTTCCGCCTCCATTCAGCATTGGGTCTATTTAATCTGCCCGTTTTCCGTATGTATCTTAATCCACTCATCTACATTATTTTCATCGATCAGCTGCCCTTCGATTAATGTTTTTTCAAATTCTTCTTCACCGCTAAGAACCTTGTCAATTATTCCAAAGGTTGTTTCCGCCATTACTTTTGCATTCTGGACACAGGTAGCGGTCAGACCTCCATCTTTAATGGATAACACTGCATCCGCCAGTCCGTCTACCCCATAAAAGGTCATGCCTTCCGCTCTTTTGGCATCATTAGCAGCTTCCCATGCTCCCAGAGCCATGGCATCATTCATAGAAACTACCGCATCAATCTGGTCATACGCCTGTAACCAGTCTTCCATAAAGTTCATGCCTTTTGACTTTTCCCAGTCTCCAATCTGCTCATCCAGAATCTCAATATCGGGCCTTGCATCAAATAACGTTTTCTGAAAGCCTTCCCTCCTGCCAATAGAGTGAGAATTTCCGGATGGCCCCAGTAAGATTACGACCTTACCATTTTGCGGTATTTTCTGAGCTGCCACTTCGGCTACAATGGATCCCTGTTCAATGGGGTCACAGTCTACATTTGATGCATACTGACTGCCGCCATCACTCTGATTAACCATTAAAATTGGTGTTCCATCCTGTACATACTGGTCCACCAGATCCGCTTCTGCGTCCGGCTCCAGTGGATGCAGAATAATATAATCGTATCCCTGGGTCACACAGTTTTCCAGATTCGCCAGCTGGGTTGATAAAGTATTTTTAGAATCCAGGATCGTAAGTGTCATATTCGGATATTGTTTTACCGCAATCTGCAGTTCCTGTGCCAGCCAGGCAGCAAAGGTTGCGGACATATCGGTAGGAAGCAGTGCAATTTCAAACTCTCCCTTTGCATCTTTGGCAGCATTTGATACTGCTTCCATTGCTGTCTCTGCAGTCTCTTTGGCATCTTCTTTTTGAGTGTCTGTTCCATCTTTCTTACCGCTTCCACATCCTGCAATTAATACTGCTGTCATCACCGCTGCTAACATTACGCTAAATACTTTTCTTTTCATTTTAAACCCTCCTTAATTTTATTTACTACTCTGAACTGGTTCAGAGATAGTTTCCATAATTTTCATTTTCCGTTTTCCTCTTTTGGAACGGATGTCAAACAATACTGCAATAATAATTAAAAATCCTTTAATGATCTGCTGTGAATAGGATTCTACGCCCAGCAGGTTCATAATGTTGTTCAGGATTCCGATAATCAGTGAACCAACCAGCGTCCCAAAAGCGGTACCCACACCCCCGGCAAAGCTGGTTCCTCCCACTACCGTAGCCATGATGGCATCTGTCTCATACCCCGTTCCTTCACTGGGAATTCCCGCATTCAGCCTCCCCATCAGAATCATACCGGCAATTGCTGCAAAAACCCCTGAAATAATAAAGGTAATCCATTTTGTCTTTCTTACCTGTATACCTGCTGCATTTGCTGCATCTTTATTACCGCCTATTGCATAGATGTATCGCCCAAACTTTGTATATTTTAACAGAATATGGGTGAGCAGGCACATCACAGCCATAAATACCACGGTAATGGGAATTACGCCCAATACAGTCCCCTGTCCCAGAACCTTAAAGTCCCCTATCTTATAGACATTATTTCCGGCGGTATACAGACAGATGCTGCCAAAAGTGATTGTCTGCATAGCCAGTGTAACGATGAAAGAGGGAAGTCCGAAATGTGCCACGAACAATCCGTTTAGCGCTCCTACTACGGCTCCCAGAAGAAGTCCAAATAAAATTGCCAGAATCAGATTACCGGTAGCCACATATAAGATACAGGCATAGGTTCCTGCCATACCAGCCAGACTTCCGATGGATAAATCAATTTCCCCGCTGATGATTACCATTCCCTGGGCAAATGACAGAATCGTTACAATACTCACCTGCTTCAGTATGTTCATCAGGTTTGTTGATGTCATAAACTTTGGTGATAAAAAGGAACAGATCACCACCATTACGATTAATATCAAAAATGTAGAAAACTTCTGTATTCTTGCTTTTACGTTACCTTTCATTTTTTTCTCCTTTTCCCCCTGTCTTTGTAGCTAATTTCATAATTCTCTCCTGGGAATACTCCTCCCTGCCAATAACTCCTGTCACATATCCCTTGTTCATCACGTATATGCGGTCACACATGCCTATTAATTCCGGCAGTTCCGAAGAAATCATTATAATACTGAGTCCCTTTTCTTTTACCAGCTTCATCATGATGTTATAGATTTCCAGCTTCGCTCCCACATCTATTCCCCGGGTGGGTTCATCCAGAATCAATACTTCCCCATCCAGCATGAGCCATCTGGCCAGTATTACTTTTTGCTGATTTCCCCCGCTTAAAGATCCCAGGTCAGTTTCTATTCCAGCTCCTCTCACATTCAGCATGTCAGACATGGACTTTGCTTCGTCCAGCTCTTTTCTAAGGTTCAGAAATCCCCCCTTCCTTACCCGCAGGCTTGCAAGTGCAATATTTTCCCGAATACTTCTGATTCCCACCACTCCTTCTTTCTTGCGGTCTTCTGAAACCATCAGAATTTTGCTGCGTATCGCCTGGGATACATTTTTTATCTCTACTTGCCTGCCATGCAAAAGTATTGTTCCGGAATCATAGGAATCCAGGCCGAATATTGCTCTTGCAACCTCCGTGCGCCCTGCTCCCACAAGACCTGCCATTCCAATAATTTCACCTTTTCTCAAAGTAAGATTTACCTGATCAAAGGTATCTTTACTGCACAAATTCTGAATCTCAAAAATGACGTTTCCAAGCGGTAATTCCACTTTTGGATAAATATTGGAAATTGGCCTTCCCACCATATGGGCAATCAGTGTATCATTGTTAAAATCAGCTGCGGGACCAGTGATAATCGACTGCCCGTCTCTGATTACCGTAATATCATCTGCAATCCTAAAAATTTCCTCCATTTTATGTGAAATATAAAGAATACTGATTCCCTGACTGCGCAGACGGGCAATTGTCTCAAAAAGTGCTTCCACCTCCTGATTACTAATGGAAGATGTCGGTTCATCCATAATAATTACTTCCGCCTTAAAGGCAACTGCTTTTACAATTTCTAGCATTTGAATGTTGGAAACTGAAAGTTCCTTTATCTTCATACCCGGATCATAATCCAACCCATTTTCCAGGAAAATTGTTTTGACTTTATTGCGCAGTTCTTTCCAATCAACCATTCCTGCTTTCCCCGGATGCTTCCCCATAAAAATATTTTCTTCAATAGTCAAGTCGGGAAAGAAATTTAATTCCTGGTAGATCATTGCAATCCCCGCTGTAAAAGATTCCAGCGGGCTTGCAAAAAATACTTCTTTTCCATCCAGCAGCATCTGTCCGGAATCTCTTTGGTACAGTCCATTGATGATTTTCATAAGAGTTGATTTTCCTGCACCATTTTCCCCCATGACAGCATGTACCGTACCCCTGCGCAGTGAAATATTAACATGATCCAGTGCTTTTACACCGGGAAAGCTTTTACAGATATTTCTCAATTCCAGTTTTATGTTCGTTTCCATTCCATCCTCCTTCCTGCATTACTTTACTCCTTCCATCATTGCCTTAACTGATTTTGGACTGATCTTCCCCTCCATTGGGCCAAATGCCATCGTATTCAGTGCTCCCGCAGCCGATGCCATCCTGGCAGCCTCCGTTACGTCTTTTCCTTCCAGCAGACCACATATGAATGCCCCGTCAAAACAGTCCCCCGCACCCGTTGCATCCACAGGCTCTATGGAAAATGCTTGTATATCTGACTTTCCTTCCCTGGTATAGATACTGCATCCCCTGGACCCGTTTTTAAGCACCAGAATCTCCATTTCCAAATGTTCAAAGCACGCTGCCGCTGCCTCCTCCACCTTACTTTTTCCGGTGATCTGCAGAAGTTCATCCACTCCAGGTAAAAAAATATTCGTATTTGCCATTACTTCCCTTATAATCTCGGAAACTTCCTCATCATGCATCAGTTCTTTCCGGATATTGGGATCGAAAGAAATCTTTGCCCCCAGGCTTTTTGCCAGCTTCATGGTACCCAGAATTTCTACTGCAAAATCCTTGTTTGACAAAAGCGAACATCCCATTACATGAAAGTATCTGACACCGCTCAGTACTTCTTTCTCAGGCATTTTAGCTTCTGCTGCAGGGGTATTTCCCATATGAAAAATGAACTTTCTGGAACCATCCGAAAAATAGGTTACAAAAGCCACCCCGGTAGCCCCTGAATCACTTTCCAGAACACATCTGCAGTCCACACCGTCCTTTCTCAGGCGATCCAGAATATTTTTCCCAAAATCATCCTTTCCCACTCCGCCGATAATACCGGCACTGTGTCCCAGTCTTGCCGCTGTATCAATGAAGATTGCTGGTGCCCCGCTGGGAAACGGACCTTTGAATAACCCCGGGCGGTCTAGCGGAACCCCTTCTTCTGTCCTCATAATTTCAACAATCATTTCTCCCATAATCCATATATCTGCCATTTACCTGATCTCCTTTAAAATATTTATAGGTTTACCTGTTTTTATGTTCTTTTTCTATTCTGAGATGCGTAACCGCAGCCGGCTAATTGATCATTACAAACAAAAATTTTTTTTAAGAAACACCAGTGAGTCCGCCAGCGCCCTGCTTAACATTTCTTCTTCTGCCCCATTGCTTAAATCTCTCCAGACTTTAATATCTTTTCCTACCTGTCCTCCCATCTTTACAAACGGCTCCATAACCACGCTTCCCGTGTATCCTGTCTCCTGAAGTGCCCTGCCGATCTCCGCCCAGGGAAGGGATCCCTGTCCCGGGAGCTTGCGGTTGCCTTCCCCGGTATGAAGTTCACCCATGCAGCTTCCCGCTCTTCGGACAGCATCTGCTATATTGTCTTCTTCGATATTCATGTGAAAGGTATCCAGAAGCAGCTTTACATTCGGTGAGCCTACTTCCCTGCAGAATTTTATTCCCTCTTCACAGGTGTTAAGAATATGGGTTTCAAACCGGTTAACTACTTCCAGACACATCTCTATACCCAGATCTTCAGCCGTCTGCGCCATTTCCCGTACACTCTCAACACCCCTGCCCCATATTCCTTCTTTATCTAGATCAGAAAAGTCGTTGGGCCAATAGGTATACATCACACCCACAATTTTCCTGGACCCAATCTTCGCCATACTTTTCATGATATCCGTCAAATAAGAAATTCCTGCTTTTCTCACATCCGGATCCCCGGAAGCAACATCCTTATCCTTTGCAGGTCCTATATTCGCTGTAATCTTAAGCCCCAGTTCATCGCAGGCTTTTTTCAGTTCCAAAAGCTGTAAATCTGACATTTCCAACAGATGTCCCGCCCCTGCTTCCATAATATCAAAACCAGCTTTCTGAATCTTTTCTGCAGTCTCAATATAATTGCATTTCCATTCATTCCCCCAGTAGGAATATAACACTCCAAATTCCATTTTTTAATCTCCTTTCAAATTGTGCTCGTGCTCATTTTGTAAATAAATCATAACACGCAACAGATTTTATATCAATAGTTTAATTTTACCTATATTTCACTCTGGAATTTGTTACTAAATACCAAATTGCCTTTTTCCAGGTATACCAGCGCAATTATTCAGTATTGGAAAGGATAGACATCACAGATAATTTATGTTAATATGAAAAAAAGAGAGATTGCCTGAAAGGAAGTTGAAATTATGGCCGTTACCATCAAGGAAATCGCGGATCTGGCAAATGTGTCACGTGCAACTGTTGATAAAGTGATACATCACCGGCCGGGTGTAAAGAAAGAAACAGAAGAGCGTATACTGACTATTTTAAAAGAGTTAAATTATCAGCCCAACCTGATCGGAAAGGCTCTGGTAAACAGTAAAAATCCATATAAACTGGGTATTATACTAACACCAGAATATAACACCTACATACAATATACGTTAAAAGGTATCCGAAGGGCAGAAAAAGAATTTACGCACTTTGGCATCGATGTTACGGTTAAAATGCTGACATCTTTAGACCCCATTGAATTAATGAGTATCCTGAATGAATTTCAGGCAATGAATATTTCCGGTCTGGCTGTTCTGCCTATGGATGATGCCCAGGTTAAGGCTAAGATCAATCAAATTGCGAAGGAAGGAACTGCAGTTGTAACATTTAATTCCAGGTTAGAGGGGATTGAGGAGATTTGTTTTATCGGGCAGAACCACTGTAAAGGCGGCAGAATTGCCGCTGGACTTATGGAAAAAATTATTCCGGAAAAAGGGGACATCGGTGTAATTATCAGTACAAAAAACCTGTCCTGCCATCAGGACCGCCTGTCGGGATTTATTACACGGATTGCTGAGAGTAAAATTCCCCTTTCCATCGTTGATATTCAGGAAAACCAGGACCGAAAAGAAGATGCCTTCCGGATTACACTTGAATATTGCAATAAATACCCTGACCTGAAAGGCATTTATCTGGCTGGAGGAGGAATTGCCGGCGTTGCCAGCGCTCTGTCTCTTTCCAATAATAAGAGTCGTATAAAAGTAATATGCCATGATTTGCTCCCAGAGTCAAGTACTTTATTAAAAAACGGTGTTGTTGATTTTGTTCTGGGCCAAAGTGCAATAGAGCAAGGCTACCAGCTTATCAAAGTTCTATTTGACTATCTTGTAAAAGAACAGACTCCAAAAGACCGGTTTTATGAGATTCCGGTGGAAATCATTACCGGGGATATGATATGATTGGAAAATCTTTATTTTAGTTCCCTATTTAGAATTATCAGTAAAAGACTGTTAAAGTCAGATTTCATAATCTTCCTTTAACAGTCATTTCGTAGAATTTTCAGACGGTTTACCTTTAGCTACATGAATATGAATAGGCTCTTCATTTTCATTAGAGTAAAAATAAAATGTATATCCCAAGAAATCAAGTAAGGCTTTAGGCACTTTGCTTTCCCCCTTTTTCGCTTGCAATTTCCCAAATAAGAAAGCTGTTATTTTTCAAATATTCTTGCATCTGCATCAGTTCATCTTCTGAAAATCCATAAGTTTTATAAATCTGATTTTCTGGCAAAGCCCCCTCTGCAAAGTCAAATCCATTCTCATTAGAACGTTCAAAGCGAAATGTTATCGAATCAAAACCATTTTTATCTTCTTCTACATCTGAAAATGTAAGTACCACATTGTCAATCGTGCTATAATAATTTTTCATATCAACTCACCGCCTTTTAAATAATATTATTGCCACTCTATAGCCATATTATATCACCGTGTTATGCAGTTGTCATGTAATTTATTTAGCATAAAATTTTACAAAAAAAGACCCCAAGATTTAGAATTTTTTCCAGACCTCGAAGTCTATTCTTATTACTATTCGTTTGTCAGAGGATAACCATTTTCTCGCACCGGACGATAATATGGTTACCCCGTGACAACAACTAATAGCAATTCTTATTTATTATTCAACGCTGCCTGTGCTGCTGCTAATCTAGCGATTGGTACACGGAATGGTGAGCAGGATACATAGCTCAAGCCAATCTTGTGGCAGAATTCTACGGATGAAGGATCTCCACCGTGTTCTCCACAGATACCAAGTTTGATACCAGCATTAGTTGAACGGCCTTTCTTAACTGCCATTTCTACTAACTGGCCAACACCACTCTGATCTAATCTTGCAAATGGATCTGATTCGTAGATTTTTGCTTTGTAGTAAGCATCTAAGAACTTACCTGCATCATCACGTGAGAATCCAAATGTCATCTGTGTTAAATCGTTTGTTCCGAATGAGAAGAATTCAGCTTCTTCAGCAATTTCGTTAGCAAGTAAAGCTGCTCTTGGGATTTCGATCATAGTACCGATGTGGTAAACGATGTCAGATCCTTTTTCTTCTTTTACTTTTTCTGCTGTTTCTACAACAACATCTTTAACGAATTTTAATTCTGTTTTATCGCCAACTAATGGGATCATGATTTCAGGAACTACATTGAAACCTTTTTCAGCTTTAACTTCGATAGCAGCTTCCATTACGGCTCTTGTCTGCATTCTTGCAATTTCAGGGTAAGTCACAGCAAGACGGCATCCTCTGTGTCCCATCATTGGGTTGAATTCATGTAAGTCATCGCATTTAGCTTTTACTTCTTCAGGTGTTAAGCCCATATCTTTTGCTAATGCAGCGATATCTTCTGCATCAGTAGGAACGAACTCATGAAGAGGCGGATCTAAGTAACGAACTGTCATTGGCTTTCCTTCCAGAACTTCATACATTGCTTTGAAGTCTGCTTTCTGGAATGGGATTAATTCGTTAAGAGCTTCTTCTCTTGCTTCTACACTGTCAGAAAGGATCATTTTACGGATCTTAGGAATTCTGTCAGCTTCAAAGAACATATGCTCTGTACGGCAAAGACCGATACCTTCAGCTCCTAATTTAACAGCGTTTTCTGTATCTGCAGGAGTATCTGCATTTGTTCTAACTTTTAATGTCTTGAATTTATCAGCCCATCTCATAATTCTTCCGAAGTCTCCGCTTACGGATGCTTCTTCTGTAGCGATGTCGCCTAAATAGATCTTACCTGTAGAACCGTCTAAGGAAATGAAATCTCCTTCTACGATTTTGTGTCCGCCAAGTTCGAAATATTTTGCTTCTTCATCAATTTTGATTTCTCCACAACCAGATACACAAGCTGTACCCATACCACGTGCAACTACTGCTGCGTGAGATGTCATACCGCCACGTACTGTTAAGATACCTTCAGCTGCATGCATACCTTCGATATCTTCAGGGGATGTCTCAAGACGAACTAAGATAACTCTTTCACCAGCTTCGTGAGCTGCTTTTGCTTCGTCTGCTGTGAAGTATACTTTACCTGCTGCTGCACCTGGAGATGCTGGAAGAGCAGATCCGATAACTTCGCCTGCTTTTAATGCTGCTGCATTAAAGGTAGGATGTAATAACTGATCCAGAGATTTTGCTTCGATTCTGCAAACTGCTTCTTCTCTGGTGATTTTGCCTTCATCAACTAAATCACAAGCGATCTTCAGAGCTGCCGGAGCTGTTCTCTTACCGTTACGTGTCTGTAAGAAGTATAATTTACCTTCCTGGATTGTGAATTCCATATCCTGCATATCACGATAATGGTTCTCTAATTTTTTAGCGATTGCCATGAATTCTTCATAGCATTCTGGTAAATCTTCTGCTAATTTGGAAATTGGCTGTGGTGTACGGATACCAGCAACAACGTCTTCACCCTGAGCGTTGATTAAGTATTCACCGTAGATACCATTGTCACCGGTAGATGGGTTACGTGTAAATGCAACACCTGTTCCGGATGTTTCGCCCATGTTACCAAATACCATAGCCTGTACGTTTACAGCTGTTCCCCAGCTTCCAGGGATATCGTTCATACGGCGGTATACGATAGCACGTGGGTTGTCCCATGAACGGAATACTGCTTTAACAGCTTCCATTAACTGAATCTTAGGATCCTGTGGGAATTCTTCACCCATTTTTTCTTTGTAGATTGCTTTATATTTTGCGATAACTTCCTGTAAATCTTCAGCTGTAAGATCTGTATCGAATTTAGCGCCTTTTTCTTCTTTAACATCTGTTAAGATACCTTCGAAGAAAGTTTTGCTCATTTCCATAACTACGTCTGAGAACATCTGAATAAATCTTCTATAAGAATCATAAGCAAATCTTGGATTGCCAGTTTTCTTAGCGAATCCTTCTACTGCAACATCATTTAAACCTAAGTTAAGAATTGTATCCATCATACCTGGCATAGAAGCTCTTGCTCCTGAACGTACAGATACTAATAATGGATCTTCATTGTCACCAAATGTTTTGCCCTGGATTTTTTCCAGTTCTCCGATTGCTTTGAAAATCTGATCCTGTACTTCTTCTGTAATCTTCTTGCCGCTATTGTAATAGTCTGTACAAGCTTCTGTCGTAACGGTGAAACCTTGAGGGATTGGAAGTCCTAAGTTAGTCATTTCAGCTAAGTTAGCACCTTTTCCACCAAGAAGGTTTTTCATACTTGCGTTTCCTTCTTTGAATAAGTAAACCCATTTTGCCATTTTTACTAATTCCTCCTAAAATGTATTTGTATATGTTAGTACAGAGTATCTGATCTCTGCATAACTACCATATCTGCGAGCTTTGCGCACAGTTTTATTTTAACACATATCCGATTCTAGTCAAGTGAAAAACCGCATTAATAACCTGTTATTGCGTATTTTTTTCAGTAATCCCGCAAAAATATAAGCCCTGCCGCTGTTTTTTGTCGCGTCAGAGCTTATAGTATTTACAATATGTTACACTTTTTTTATTTATAAACCAAATGTCTTGGGATTCCGTCTACCATTACCGGTGGATAATCTCCCTGTACCAGAGGCTTTACATAAGCCAGGAATTCATTGGTGACATAAGTTCCATCTTTCGAGATCCATTCTCTTGGAACCAGCTTTTCATCATTTGCAATCTTGTGCACATCATATATTCCGGTTGCACACTGGTATGGATCATCCGATACACGGTCAATGACAACCATTTTTCCGGTGTCTCCTTCATCCGCTGCTTTTACCGCAGCACCGCCAACCATAAAAGCTTCATTAATATCCACTCTGGATGCCACATGGGATGCACTCCTTTGCAGCGTGCTGAATTCCACGCCTCTTGTCTTACAACCAATCTCTGCAGAAATCAAATTCGCCAGATAGTCAGCCGTTCCGCTTAACTGCTTATGCCCAAATGCATCCACATAATCGGAATTCTGGGAAAGTTCACATACATACCTTCCATCCGCTAATTTAATACCTTCGGAAACCGCTACCACGATAGAATGTTTTTTCTTGATCAGGGAACGTATTTTATCTAAAAACTTTGACACATCAAAGGGAAGCTCCGGCAGATAGATCAAGTCAGGTCCATCACAATCTTCTCCTTTGGAAAGTGCTGCTGCACCGGTGAGCCATCCTGCATTTCTACCCATAATCTCGATAATTGTAACAATGACCTTCTGGTAAGAAAGTCCCAGTCCGTCCCGGATCACTTCTTTTGTGGATGTACCAATATACTTTGCTGCACTGCCAAAACCAGGGGTGTGATCGGTAAGTGCCAGGTCATTGTCAATAGTTTTCGGCACGCCCACAAATTTCTGCGACTGTCCCGTAAGTATTGCATAATCGGAAAGTTTCTTAATGGTATCCATGGAATCATTTCCGCCGATATAGATAAAGCTGTCAATTTCAAGCCTGTTTAAGATCTCAAATATCTTCTCATAGATATCTTTATCTTCGTGTATTTCCGGCAGTTTATAACGGCAGGATCCCAGATAAGCCGATGGAGTTCTCTTCAATAATTCAATATCCAGATCATTCTTTATATATTTAGAGAGATCTATGTATTTCTCATCTAAAAATCCCTGAATTCCGTGAAGCATACCAAACACTTTATGAAATCCCCTGTCCCTTGCAGTTTTATATACACCAGCTAAACTGGAATTAATAACTGCTGTGGGGCCCCCCGATTGTCCTACAATAACATTTCTTTTCATGTCAATACCTCCGTCCTCGCATTCTGCACAAATTTATAGTTGCTATTATACCAAATAAATACAAAACATACAAGGTTTTTGTTAGGAAAGGTGCAATTTTGCTCTATCTCCAGACTTTTAATACGTTTTCATATGCAATCTGCTTAGCTTCTTCCAAACTCACCTCATCGGTACCCGCTTTTCCGTCCAGATAGTACCAAAATGCAGTTATCTGCGGAAACAGCCCTACTGCTGCCCGGTAATAGGATAGCTGCCTGGGAATGAGCTTTTCTTTATAAGCCTGATCCACCAACTCCGTAACAAAGCAGCGCAGCCCTATGTCATATCCTTCCAGCTTCAGTATGCTTTCCAGATGCTCCTGCTCCATTGTGATTGACTGTACATGGAAACACAGATACTGGAGCCAGCTTCTTCTGGTCTTATAATTTTTCTCCATATTGTTCAGAATCTCGTAAATTTTATCCGAAAAACAATCTTTTTCCATGACACAGTGTGCCATATCACAGATGCTTTTATGGATATTGTAAAGAATTGCCTTTGTTATAATTTCCTCTTTACTTTGAAAATAGTCATACGCCGTACCTTTTCCGATGCCCGCTTTCTGTGTAATGTCGGATACTTTAATGGAATGTAAACTCATCCCTTCCAGTACCAGTTCATTTACCGCCTCATACATTGCTGTGACCTTTGGGGCATTTAGCTGCAGCAATTCCTGTAACCTTCCTGCATCCATCTATATCTCCTCCTCTGTGATGTCTTCTTTTCTGTTAAATATATCATAAATACAGGGAACCACCACCAGAGTCAGCAGTGTTCCGTAAATCAGGCCGCCTATGGTTACTATAGCCATTGGCTGGACCATATCGGATCCCATGCCGATTCCCATAGCCATGGTGGAAAGTCCCAAAACGGTAGTAAGTGCCGTCATAATAATCGGACGCAGCCTGGTCATCCCGGCTTCCACAATTGCTTCTTTCTTCTCCATACCGCCTTTTCTCAGCTGGTTAATATAATCAACCAGAACAATACCATTGTTTACAATAATCCCGGAGAGCATTACGAACCCGATCATAGCTATGACACTGACCGGATTATTGGTAAGGAACAGCCCGAATAAACCGCCTGTAAACGCAAGGGGTATGGTAAACATGATGATAAATGGTGACAGCAGAGACTGAAACTGTGCAACCATAATCAGATACATAAATACCACTGCAAGGCCCAGCATTTTATATACTTCCGTCATAGACTCATTGATCGTCTGGTCCTCACCTGCCATCTCTACGGTATATCCTTTTGGAACCTGGTAATCAGCCAGCTTTTTATTTATCTCCTCCGATACAATACCGATATTCGCATCTTTGTCAAGTCCGGCTGATACGGTTACATAGCGGGTCTGCGCCTCTCTGTTAATAGAAGTAAAGCCTTCTGTATCCACAAATTTCACGATATCCATAAGCGGCAAATCTTTATCTTTTCCTTCCGCATCTTTTCCCGTAATACGCAGTTTTTTAATCTCCTCCCTGGTAAGGGCCTTATCCGCACCATCTACCACCATCACCGAATAGTCTTTGGCGTCTGCAGATATGGTGGTTGCCGATTTGGCTTCTGCCAGCTTTCCCTGGAGATACTGGAAGACCTGGGCAACTGTCAGCTGATATTCGGAAGCAGCCGTCTTATCTACAACCAGGCGCATTTCCTGGGTCTTCTCTTCAATTCCGTCTGACACGTCCTGTGTACCTTTTACCTCTTTCACGATATCTGCAACATCAGATGCAATTTGCTTGATTGTATCCAGTTCACGCCCCTTAATCTTTATGGATACGCCGCTGCCGCCCAATGCCGACATATCCATGCTGGAAGTCTCTACCTCAATTTCACAGGGAAAGTCCTTCGTCCTGTCTTTAATCTCTTCCGCTATTTTTTCGTTGGAGGCTTTCTTATTTTCACTTAACAGTACATACATCGTCACTTTATTGCCTTTGGATTTTCCTCCACCGAACATACTTATGCCTGAATTACCCGCCATTGCCCCCACATCGCTAACATCCTGGATATTTCGAATTTCCTCCATTACTTTATCGGACATTTTCCCGGTGTCTTTCAGCGTAGCTTCATCGGGCATCTTCAGGCTGACATTCATCTGGGTACTCTCCATTTCAGCCATGAAGGCAGTTCCTCTGGATACCGCCAATACACCGCTTAGTACCAGCAGTACTACGGAACCGATCAGAACAACCGGCTTAAACCGAAGCGCCAGCTTTATTATTTTCCCATAACCGCCAATCAGCCGATTTAGTACCTTACTTTGCTTCTCCGCAGTATTTTTTAACAGTCCGGCACCCATCATTGGAACTAGTGTCAGTGCTACTGCAAGGCTTGCCAACAGGGAAAACGCTATGGTCAGCCCCATATCCACGAAGAGCTGCCTGGTAATGCCTTTGGTAAATACGATAGGTGCAAATACACAAATCGTTGTCAGGGTGGATGCAGCAATTGCACCTGCTACCTGGCGTGCACCTTCTACTGCTGCCTTTTTTACAGGCAGTCCTTCTGTCCTCAGACGGTAGATATTTTCAATTACAACAATGGAATTATCCACCAGCATCCCCACTCCCAGTGCCAGTCCGGATAAGGAAATGACATTCAGGGTGATTCCCGAAAAATACATGAGAACAATAGCCGTCATAATACTGATCGGAATGGAAAATGCAATGACAAGTGTCGGGCGGAAACTCTTTAAAAATAAAAACAGAACAAGAATTGCCAGTACACCGCCCATAATCATATTCTGGAGTACCGAATCCACCACCAGGTCAATGTATACGCCCTGATCCATCAGGGTAATAAAGTGTGCCTGAGGATTCGTCTGTGTCAGTTCTTCAAACCTCGCTTTAATCCGGTCCGATACCTCTCCGGTGGAATATCCAGACTGTTTCTGCATGGTAAACAGGATTCCTGCATGGCCGTTAATCTTCGCATATACCTCATCGCTGTTATCAGTTACGGCTACGTCTGCCACATCTGATAATTTGACAGGCTCTATACCATCTATATGCATATCCATTAAAACAAGACCTGATAAATCTTCTACTTCTGTAATCTTGTCTCCTACCCGCACCAGATAGTCTACGCCATCTTCTGTAACATACCCGGCTGGCATGGTAAAGTTCTGGGCAGCCAAAATCCCTTTTACCATGTCAACTGTTACAATCTGGTCCAGATCTGCTTTGTCGTATGCCGCATCCCGCTGAGTATCCAGCTGGTCTTTTGCGGATTTCAGTTCCTTTTCCCCACTGCTTAATTCAGCCTTTCCGGCTGCCAGTTCTATTGTTGCCGTTACCTTCTGCCTGTTCAGCTCTTCCAGTGCTTCCGCAACCGTTGCCTGCCCGGTTGCAATCTGCACTTTCGCCGTCTCCAGCTGTTCTTTCGCAGTTTCCAACTGGCTTGCACCTTCATCCAGCTGTGCTTTACCATTTGTGATCTGATCCTGAAGGGCACCAAGCTGAGACTTCAGTACTTCTATCTGCTCTTTCCCCTTAGTAGCCTGTTTTTTCCCTTCTTCGATCAGAGCCTCTCCCACAGCGGTCTGATCTATGTCCCCGGATGCCTCCGCCGCTTTTTCCAACAGCGCTTTACTCTGAGTCAACGTGGCTTTGGCCTCTCCAAGTTCCTTTAACTTATCATCGATCTGGCTTTCCTCTATCCCCATCTTTTTCAGACCGTCTTCAATTGCACGGATGCCAGCTTCCGTCTGCTGCAGCTGCTTTTCCAGTTCTTCCATTTTATCAGCAGGCGCTAAATCTCCCATTGCCTGCAGCTGCTCCAGTGCCTTTGTCAGCTCTTCTTCTGCCTTTCTCAACACCGGAAGCTTTTCTTTCGCCTGATTCAGTGCAGTCTGTGCATCTGTAATCTGCTGTATCTGGGTTTCCAGTTCCTTTATCTGTTCCGGAAGATTCTTCATCTGACTGGCTGAATCTTTTAATTCTTCTGCCTTTTTTTCCAATTCAGCTTCACTTTTAGCAAGCTCGCTTTCTTTGGCTGCCAATTCTGCCTGGCCCTGGGCAAGCTGTGTTTCCAATGCCTCAATCACAGTTCTGGATGTTTCCAATGTCTGCTGCTTTTCCGCTATAGATGCAAGTGCCGTATCGATCTGGACTTCATTTTTAAGAAGTTCATCCTTACCGCTGCTAATCTGTGCTTCTGCATTTGCAGTTTGGTCAGCCAGTTCTTTCTGTCCTGACTCCAGCTGCTTTTTCCCATCGTCAATCTTATTCTGCGCCTTATCCATTTCCGCTTTTGCATCTACAAATTTAGCGTCCAAAGATGATATAATTTTCTGATTCACTGCATCAACTTTATCCTGCTGGATGACAACCTTTATGTCTTCTTTAACATCCCCGGAAGTAGATGCGGAAGCTACACCCTCTATACTTTCCAGCTCAGGAAGCAGTTTATTCTCCACCAGTTCCGTAAGTTCTAAACTGCTCATATCCCCGGCTTCCACTGCAGCTACCATAATGGGCATCATATCCGGATTCAGCTTCATTATAATGGGACTGCCCACACTGTCATCCCAATATCCTTTGATCTGGTCCAGGCTTTCACGCATCTCAATAGTAACGGCATCCATATTGGCACTCTGGGAGAATTCCAGAATTACCTGTGACACATTTTCACTGGATACAGAAGTAACATTTTCAATATTGCTGATGGTTGCCATAGCCTGTTCAACCGGCCTGGTGACCATGGTTTCTACCTCCTCCGGGCTTGCACCCGGGTAAGTAGTCATAACAATTGCATAAGGCAGTGTCATATCAGGAAGCAGGTCCGTCTTCATATTTAAGAATGACACAACTCCCAGTATAATTACCAGTACCACAGCCACAACTACCGTATACGGCCTTTTCACACTATAACGAGATATCATATTTCTCCCTCCTTCGCGTCTAACCCCAAAAATATATTTTGCAGACAACTCCTGTGTATACCCGTCCGACCAGTCAGTCAGAATTTTGAAATTGAAAAACCGCGATGGCAAATTATTACTGCTATCGCGATTTTATATCTCTTACAACCCCTCAATTAAAGCCCAGATTTCATCTCTTCCCTGTTTTGTCTCTGCGGAAAACGGAATGATCTGAGTTCCTGTAGCAACATCCAGGCCTGTCTTGATTTGTTTTAAATGCTTTGGAACCTGGCTTCTTTTCAGCTTGTCCAGCTTCGTTGCAATAATGATCGGCTCATAGCCGTTATGCAGAATCCAGTCATACATTGTCTTGTCATTTACAGAAGGCTCATGACGGATATCAATCAGCAGAAACACTGCTTTCAGCTGTTTCGATTCATGAAGATAACGCTCAATGAGTTTTCCCCATTTTTCTTTTACCGCCTGGGCAACTTTTGCATAGCCATATCCAGGAAGATCCACCAGATACATTTCATCATTTATGTTATAGAAATTAATTGTCTGGGTCTTACCGGGCTGGGAACTGGTTCTCGCAAGGGATTTCCGGTTCATCAATCCATTAATTAAGGAAGATTTCCCTACATTGGACTTCCCTGCAAATGCAATTTCCATTTTTTCATTATCCGGAAGCACGCTGGTGATTCCGCATACGGTTTCTAATGCTACGTTTTTTATTACCATAATTTCCTCTCATCCGCCTTTGCTGCGCTGTGTGTTACTTCATTATGAAACAGTTCTCTTTGAGACATATTTTCAAACATGCACCAGAGCCTCAGGCAGAATGTCTTTCATCGTTTCCGCAAACCGGATTTCCAATCCCCGTTTGATTTCGTTTGATATTTCTTCTACATCTGCTTTATTTTTAGCTGGAACAAATACCGTTTTCATCCCTGCATTTTTCGCAGCGAGCAGTTTTTCCTTCAACCCGCCGATGGGAAGCACTCTTCCCCGCAAGGTGATCTCGCCTGTCATGGCTACATCTGCCCTTACCGGTGTTTCCGTAATTGCAGAAATCATTGCAGTTGCCATTGTTACCCCGGCAGAAGGACCATCTTTTGGTACTGCCCCTTCCGGGATATGTATGTGAATATCATGCTTTTTGAAAAAATCATCCTGAATCTTATACTCTTTACTCAGAGAACGTATATAACTGATCCCTGCCTGAGCAGATTCTTTCATAACATCTCCCAGTTGTCCGGTCAGTAAAAACTCACCTTTTCCCGGAAGAATATTAACTTCTATCTGGAGGGTGTCTCCGCCGACACTGGTCCATGCCAGTCCCCGGACAATTCCGATTTCATTTGTTTCGTTCAATTTCTGGAAGCTGTATTTCTTCTTGCCAAGATATTTTGCCAAATTGGATTCTGTAACGGTAATGCGTGATTTCTTATCTTCTAAGATTTCCCGCGCCGATTTCCTGCAGATCTCACCAATCTTTCGTTCCAGATTACGAACCCCTGCTTCTTTTGTATAGGAAGCTATGATCGTCTTCAACGCCGGATCACTGATGGATAGCTGTTTTGTGTTGAGTCCATGGCGTTCGATCTGTTTACGTATCAAATGTTCTTTTGCAATATGGAGTTTTTCATTTTCCGTATAACTTGAGATTTCAATAATCTCCATACGGTCTAACAGCGGTCTTGGGATCGCCTGCATATCATTTGCCGTCGCAATAAAAAGCACTTCGGACAAATCAATGGGGATTTCCAGATAATGATCCCTGAACTTATTATTCTGCTCAGAATCCAGAACCTCAAGCAGGGCAGAAGAAGTATCTCCTTTATAATCACTGCTGACCTTATCCACTTCATCTAATAGCATCAATGGATTCTTAACCCCTGCCGTCTTCATGCCGCTGGCAATTCTTCCCGGCATGGCGCCAACGTAAGTTCTGCGGTGCCCCCTGATCTCAGCTTCATCCCGTACTCCCCCAAGGCAGATACGGACATACTTTTTATTAAGAGCTCTGGCAACGGACTTTGCAATGGAAGTCTTACCTGTTCCTGGAGGTCCTACCAGACAGAGAATGGGGCTATCCCCTTTCTTTGTCAGAATACGTACTGCCAGAAACTCCAGAACTCTCTCTTTTACTTTTTCCAGTCCATAATGATCCTGGTCCAGTATCTTTCTGGCATTTTTCAAATCTTTATTGTCTTTTGACAATTTATCCCAGGGCATTTCCAGCAGCGTCTCCAGGTACCCCCGGATAACCGCACTCTCAGAAGAGTTAGAGCCAACACTTTTAAAACGTTCAATCTCTTTTGCGATCTTTTCTTTCACCTTATTGGAAGCCTTCAGCTTGTTCAGTTCTTCTTTAAAATGATCGGCATCCCCTAAAAGATTGTCCTCGCCTAATTCCTGGCGGATTACTTTCAGTTGTTCACGCAGAAGGTATTCCTTTTGATTCTTATCCACATGCTCTTTTACTTTTTCCTGGAGATCCCGTTTTATCTTTAAAACATTGATTTCATTACTCAATATTACACTGAGCAGTTCATAGCGTTCAAAGATATCCACTGCCTCTAACAGGCGCTGTTTATCTTCGAAATAAAGCGGAATATTGATTCCAATCTGATCCACCAGTTTTTCAATCTCGGTTATTTCCAAAAGCTGATGTACCAGTTCTTTACTCATTTTTCCGTTTTCTTTACTATAATTCTCGAAGATTTCTTTTAGATTCCGAACCATAGCCTGCTTCATATAATCATCCATTGGCTGAGAAGGTTCCTGGGAAAAGGTACCTGCATCAACCAACAGATATTCTTCTGTCTCTGTTAGATCCAAAAGTTCAGCACGTTCCAGCCCTTCAGCCAGAACGCGGAATATATTCTGCGGCAATTTTACTACCTGTTTAATCTCAACAATGGTCCCGATATGATACAGGTCATCCAACTCAGGATCTGACAGGTCCGGATCTTTCTGTGTTACTACAAACAGCCTCTGTTCTTTTAGCATTGCTTCTTCTATGGCTCTGATTGATTTTGTCCTGCTGATATCGAAATGTACGATCATTGCAGGTAAAATAGTCATTCCCCGAAGGGCAACAGCCGGTATATTCTTTAATATTTCGCTCATTTTTTTCCCTTTTCAAACACGCTCTAGTTCTATGTTTAAGCAGTCTCTGAACTTATCTTTAGTTTTCTGCGTGTACCTTTTGACGGCAGCGCTCTTTCATCCCTGTGCATAATCTCAGGATCACCTGTGCCTTCAATTGTTTCCTTGTTTACCACGCATCTTTCAATGGTCTCATCCGAAGGAACGGTGTACATTAAATCCATCATGGATTTTTCCAGGATTGCACGCAATCCCCTGGCTCCGGTCTTTCTGGCAAGGGATTTTTCCGCAATTGCTTCTACTGCCCCTTCATCAAAGTCCAGATCTACCCCATCCAGTTCAAAGAGCTTCTTGTACTGCTTGATAATAGAGTTTTTCGGCTCTCTTAAGATACGGATTAAGGTATCCTTATCCAATGCTTCCAGAGAAACTGTTACCGGCACACGTCCGATAATTTCGGGTATCATACCAAATTTCACGAAATCCTGAGGAAGTACGTGACGCAGGATTTCCCCGATGTCTTTTTCCCTCTTGTCCGCTATCTGAGCATTGAATCCCATAGACTTGGTATCCATACGGGTCTCAATGATTTTGTCCAGTCCTTCAAACGCTCCACCACAGATAAACAAGATGTTGGTTGTATCAATCTGGATCAGCTCCTGATGGGGATGTTTTCTGCCACCCTGAGGCGGAACACTTGCAACAGTTCCCTCCAGAATCTTCAGCAATGCCTGCTGTACGCCTTCACCTGATACATCTCTGGTAATGGATGCATTTTCTGATTTTCTTGTAATTTTATCTATCTCATCAATATAAATAATTCCGTACTGTGCACGGTTAATATCGTAATCTGCTGCCTGAATGATTTTAAGGAGAATATTCTCTACATCTTCTCCAACGTATCCTGCTTCTGTTAATGCGGTCGCATCTGCAATGGCAAACGGTACATTTAATAATTTTGCCAAAGTCTGCGCTAATAGTGTCTTACCGGAACCTGTTGGTCCAAGCATCAGGATGTTACTTTTCTGAAGCTCTACACCAAGATCTTTTCCTGCCATGATTCTCTTATAGTGGTTATAAACTGCTACGGACAATGCTTTTTTCGCCTCATCCTGGCCTATTACATATTCATCCAAAAATGATTTTATTTCTTCGGGTTTCATGAGATTAATCTCGTCCCCGTTATCCATTCCGAAATCGTCTTCCAATTCCTCTTCGATAATTTCAGAACAGATTTCAATACACTCATCGCAGATATATACCCCGCTGGGTCCTGCAATCAGTTTTCGAACCTGATCTTCTGATTTGTTGCAAAACGAACACCGAACTTTCGGTTCTGCATATTTCCCTGCCATCTTTCCACCTCATAATGATTTCTTTGGCTGCAAAGAACAGCCCTTTTATTACTTCCAAATCTATATAAGACTCCCACTCACAGAGCAGGAGCCTTATCTTCATGCATCGTTTAACGATTAGCAATGACGTCATCAATGATGCCGTATGCCTTTGCTTCTTCTGCACTCATATAGTGATCTCTCTCTGTATCCACTTCGATAACTTCAAGGGGCTGACCCGTATTTGCAGCAAGATGCTCGTTTAATTTTCTTCTTGTACCTAAGATCTGATCTGCAACAATCTTAATATCGGTTGCTTGTCCCTGTGCACCGCCGGAAGGCTGGTGAATCATGATCTGTGAATTCGGAAGTGCAAATCTCTTACCTTTTGTACCGCCTGCCAGCAGAAATGCTCCCATGCTGGCTGCCATACCCATGCAAATAGTAGAAACATCGCATTTGATATAGTGCATGGTATCGTAAATTGCCCATCCTGATGATACGGAACCACCCGGACTGTTGATATAGAGGTGGATATCCTTTCCAGGATCTTCTGATTCTAAAAATAACAGCTGTGCCACAATTAAATTGGCACTGACATCATTTACTTCCTCACCGAGAAAGATAATTCTGTCTTTTAATAATCTTGAATAGATATCATAGGATCTCTCACCCCTGCTTGTCTGTTCAATGACATAAGGTACTAAGCTCATGATGACTCCTCCTGTCTATCTTCTATAATATATGTGTTCACCAAAAGTCTGATTAGATTTCTTTTGCAGCTTCGGTAACCATGGTTACTGCTTCCTGAATAGCTAAATCATTTTTGATCTGTTCTTTTTCATAATCGCCCATGATTTCTTTCAGTTTTTCTACTTCCATTTTGTACATTTCAGCCATTTTTGCTAATTCTTCTTCTACCTTCTCATCGCTGATCTGGATATCTTCTGCTTTTGCAACTGCTTCTAATACAAGGCTGTTCTGGATGCGTTTTTCAGCTTCCGGTCTCATCTGCTCGAATAACTTCTCAGCTGTCATTCCGGTAAACTGGAAGTACTGCTCTACGGATAATCCCTGAGACTGGATTCTTCTTGCAAAATCATCTGCCATCTGACGAACCTGTCCGTCTACCATTGGATCCGGGATTTCCATTGTTGCATTTTCAACAATTTTAGCAACTACTGCGTTTTCTTTTGCTGTTTTTGCTTCTTTTTCTTTTTTCTCAGCCAGATTCTTCTTGATGTCTTCTTTGTATTCTGCTAATGTATCAAATTCAGAAACATCTTTCGCAAAATCATCATCTGCTTCCGGAAGTTCTTTTACTTTGATTTCATTTACTGTACATTTGAAAACAGCTGCTTTACCAGCTAATTCTGCTGCCTGGTACTCTTCCGGGAAAGTAACGTTAACTTCCATTTCTTCTCCGATCTTTGCACCAACTAACTGCTCTTCAAATCCAGGGATAAAGCTTCCGGAACCGATTGTAAGGTCGTAATCTTCTCCCTTACCGCCTTCGAATGCTTCTCCGTCAACAAATCCTTCAAAATTTAATTTGACCATATCGCCGTTTTGAACAGCTCTGTCATCAACATCGATTGTACGGGAGTTGTTCTCTCTCTCTTTGTCAATCTCAGCCATAATTTCTTCATCTGTTACTTCAACTGCCTGCTTTTCAACTTCCACACCTTTATATTCGCCAAGTGTTACAACCGGTTTTAAAGCTACTTCAGCTGTAAAGATAAAGGATTTTCCTTTTTCAATCTGTACAACATCAATTTTAGGCTGTGAAACTATATCTAAATCGCAACCTTCCACTTCTTTTGCATATGCGTCTGGAATTAATGCATTTGCTGCATCTTCATAAAATACGCCCGGGCCGTACATTTTTTCTATCATAACCCTTGGAGCCTTTCCTTTACGGAAACCTGGCATGTTAATTTTACCTTTATTTTTCTGATAAGCAGCCTGAATTGCTTTTTCCAGCTCTTCTGCAGAAGCTTCAATTGTCAGCTTCGCCATGTTCTTTTCTAACTTCTCTACCTGTAAACTCATGTTATCTAATTTCCTCCTTAATCAATCGTATGAAAAACGCTATATTTTCCCATACTTACAGTCATTTTAATAGTATAGCACAAGCGTTATTAAATTGCTATACTTTTTTTATTTGATATTCGTGAACTTTTTATAAACCTTCTTCAGTAAATCCGGGCAGTTCATAGGTATTGCTGAACCCGTTTTCAATGGCATATATTCTTAAGACGCCGTATAATTCCGCTTCAGTAGCAGCCATATAGGGGTTCACATACAGCACATTTGCAATTCCACAGGAAATGCCGCCCAGAATCATCCATGGGATAAATGATAATTTTAGTATAAATACTTCCCAAAGCTGTCCGCTCATCATCTCCGCACTGAGTTCAAAAGCCCTTTTCCGTTCTATATCCGGATTCTCTGCAAGAATATAAGGAACCATCATGTACTGCAGGCTTTTAATAATTCCCGGTACGATTAGCAAAAGTGTCCACAGGAAAATTTTCACTTCCCGTAAAAACATAGTCAGTACAACATTGATCACATATTTACTTTTAAATGCGTATAACAGTTCGCCCACTCCGGTCTGTCTTTCCCTGCTGCACATAAAAAACCTTTTTGCGCCCACCAGGATCGGCATTCCGATTAGGAGATGCAGTACAATGCTGAATAACAGCATCATCAGTCCCATATAGACATAGATCGGGAATAAGCCTCTTGTCAGCAGTCCGCTGATTCTGGTACCGGCATCCTTTAATAATCCCGTGGCGCCATCGGTTATTCTTCCGGTTATCCCGGACTGTCCGTCATCACTTCCATCTATTATATCATTATCTCCGGTATCTTCTCCCGAGAACCATTCCATAGTGCTGTTGTTACCGGATGACCTGCCGCCGGATCCATTTCCGCCAAACTCCCCGCTTAGCAGGCCTGTAATCAGGCACACCAGTATTGCAGACCAAATGCAGCCCCTAAGTACATTCTTCGCTCTGTCTTTTAATTCAAATCTGGTCCATAACATATACTTTCCTCACAATCTTTCTTTTCTATTTATAAATAATTGACTCTGCTATTCTCCGGGCCTCCTCTTCTCCCAGAAATTCAGAAATAATAGCCAGTGAAAATTCAATTGCCGTTCCCATCCCCCGGCTGGTGATAATATTCCCATCTACCACTACCGGATCATACGATACTTGCGCTCCAGTCAGTTTCTCTTCGAATCCCGGATAGCAGACAGCCCTTTTTCCTTCCAGTATTTGGTTAGTGCCGAGCACGCTGGGAGCTGCACAAATGGCAGCGATCTTTCCGTTTTTCATATGAGCTTCCTTCAGTAAATTAATCAATCCTTTGTGCTTGCCCAGATTCAGGGTTCCAGGCATTCCCCCCGGCAGTACATACATCCCTGCATCCGTAAAATCAACGTCTTCAAACACAGTGTCTGCCGTAACCTGTATTCCATGAGAACCTGTCACAGCCGGCACTCCGGTCATGGATACCATGGTAATATCCAACTTCCCACGGCGCAGAATATCCACTACAGTCAAACCCTCTATTTCTTCAAATCCTTCTGCTAAAAAAATATATATTTTGCTCATTTCATAAACCTCCTTTGACTATTTTCTCTATTCTACCAAATATAATTTCATTATACCAGTAGTTTAGAAAAACAATTTACTTTCTATTGTAAATATATTATGATAGCCTTAGAACTACTTATTCAGGAGGTAACAATATGGAAATCGAACGAAAATACCTGATTAAAGATCTGCCTGCAGATCTCAATGCCTATCCTTATCATATTATTGAACAGGGATATTTATGTACGGAGCCTGTGGTGCGCATCCGCAGACAGGATGATGATTATATTCTCACTTACAAAGGAAAAGGCATGATGGTTCGGGAGGAGTATAATCTTCCACTTACGAAGGAGGCCTACGAACACCTAAAGCCGAAAGCTGACGGGAATATCATTTCCAAGAAAAGATACGTGATCCCCATTGAACAGGGTCTGAACATTGAACTGGATATCTTTGATACTCCGTTTGCTCCCTTAATACTGGCTGAGGTAGAATTTCCCGATGAAAAAACTGCGGATCATTTTATCCCGCCTGATTGGTTTCAGGAAGATGTAACATTCGATGGCCGTTATCACAACAGCTATCTGAGTCAGATACAATTCTGAAAATCCGGGAGAGTCTCACACAGGCTTCTCCCGGATTTTCTTATTCTACAGATGCTGTTCTCTCCATGCATTCTGCTGAATCTGTCAATGTCATATTCTTTCTTTTTCTTATATCGCTCCCCTCACACTCCGGCAGTATCATTTATACCAATTGCAAATTGCAGGATTCTGCAATCTTTCCGTCATTGAGCAGTGTGAACATATTATCGTTTCACGCTTCATCTCATATTCCAAAAATTTTATAGACATAATTCTTCCTTTACGACTATTTTCCGACAAGAAATTCGGTATGTGGCATATCGGTTTCATTTCGTGTCCTAAAAGGAAATATTTACCATTACTTGCTATAATATTTAAAATATTTGGAGGTATCTTATGTTGAGATCAACTTTAGGACAGCGTCTTCGCCGTTTGCGTGAAGACCGCGGATATACACAGGAGCATGTCAGTACGATATTAAATGTAGAGCGTCAGACATATACGAATTATGAAAACGGTTACCGGACTCCGCCGCTGGATTCACTGGTACAGTTGGCCGATTTATTTGGCATCAGCATGGATTATCTGATCCGGGGACAGCAATACGACCTGATTTCCACAATTTTGACTAAAGAAGAACAGGAGTTATTATACAGCTATAATCATTTAAGTCCCTCACTCCAAAAAGAGGTACAGGAATTTATACAGTTTAAAATAAGCCTTCAAAAGCCCAGGCCTCACTAATCTTTGCAATTTTTTACATTGTATTCTGAAATCTTTATTCCCTGTTTGCAAAACTTTATATTGCATTTGTTGGTCTATGCCTTGTTTCGTTTTTTCCTTACAAAGAATAAACTATATGCAAGGAGGAATTCAAATGGATAAAATGAACAAAAAACGTCAAAGTCAATATAAGCAGCTTGGTCTTACCGTTGCTTATTACCGCAAAATGCGCGGTCTCACACAATTACAGCTGGCTGAACACACAAATTTAAGCCGGACTCATATCAGTAATCTGGAAGCTCCGAATATGCCCACATCCATATCCCTGGATAAATTATTCGATATATCGGACGTATTGGGAATCCCTGTAAAAGCTTTATTTGAATTCAGAGAGTAACAGGATACATATTGCAAAAGTGCTGCATCACCAATTAACTGGTAATGCAGCACTTTTCTGTATAAAATTATTATTTCTGCATGTTACGGATATTTCCTGCAAGCATCGCAATGTACTCCGGAGTCGTGCCGCAGCATCCTCCCACAACACCGGCACCGGCTTTTATCAGTGCCATCATATGTTTTGCAAAATCTTCTGCATTCATATTATAAACAGCTTCCCCAGTTTCCGTAATAACAGGCATTCCGGCATTAGGCTTCGCCATTATGGGAACGGAAGCAACTCTTTTCATAGAAGCAACTACTGATTCCAGCTGGTCGGGGCCCACAGAACAATTTAATCCTACAGCCGAAGCCCCCATTTCCTGAAGGGATTCAACCGCATCCCATGCCGTTCCCCCTGCAAACACACTTCCGTCCGCTTCCAGAGTCATAGAGCACAGAACCGGCAAATCGCAGACTTCTGCTGCCGCATCCAGCACAGCCAGGGTTTCATCAATGCTGATCATCGTCTCCGCCACAAGCAGATCCACACCTGCCTCTACCAGATAGATGATCTGTTCTTTATACATTTCCAAAGCAGACTCGTACGTTACCTCATCAGAAGCACCGATAATCTTCCCTGATGTGGTGAGGTCGCCTGCAACATATGCCCTCCCCTGTACCGCTTCTTTTGAAAGCTTTACAAGATCGTGATTCATCTGCCTGATATTCTCTTCTAATCCATAATACTTCAAATTCATACGGTTAGCTGCAAAAGTTGGCGCATATACGATATTACTTCCTGCATCTGCATATGCCCTCTGTAATTCAGTTAAAACTCCGGGATTTTCAAGGATCCACTGTTCTGTACAAACGCCGCGCTTCAGACCTGCTTTTATCAGATTTGATCCCGTTGCGCCGTCCAAAATGATTATTTCACGTCCCGCCCAATCTGCAAATTCCTGTTTTGTCATGCGAAGTTATGCTCCTTTTCTACAAAGAATACCTGATACCAGATCAGGAATGTATAGATTACCCAAATCTTTCTGCTGTTATCACGCAGGCCCGCCTTGTGGTCGTCTAGCAGCTGCATAATCTGTTTTTGGTTAAAGAACTTCCCTGCACTTTTCCCTGTAAACATTTCCTTTGTTCTTCCGTATCCGCTATCCTGTTTCAGCCATACCCGGATCGGAACCGGAAAGCCCAGTTTTTTCTTCTCGCTAGTCTGTTTCGGCAAATATTTTTCTGCTACTTTACGGAATGCGTACTTGGTCGTATGGTCTTTTAACTTTTCTTCCGTATTAATCACTCTGGCAACGTCAAATACTTCCTTATCCAGGAACGGAACTCGCAGTTCCAGAGAATGTGCCATACTCATCTTATCAGCTTTCAGAAGAATGTCTCCGGGAAGCCAGTTTGTAAGATCGATGTACTGCATTTTTGTCGTATCATCATATTTCGCCATTTTTTTATAATTCTTATCCAATAATTCCTGTGGTGTCATAATCTTTGTCGGGCGCTTCAGAATGCGTTTTCTTTCCTTTGCAGTAAAGATGTTGGCATTTCCAATAAAACGTTCCTGTACCGATTTACTTCCCCTGATCAGATAACTTCTGCCCTTCATATGTTCCGGGAGCTTATACGCCACAGAAGCAAACATCCGGCGCACCGGCTTTGGAATCCATTGTACATATTTTAATGCAAGCGGTTCACGATAAATGGTATATCCGCCAAAGAATTCATCTGCTCCTTCTCCTGAAGTGACTACTTTTACGTGCTTTGCAGCCTCCTGTGCCACGAAGTAAAGTGCGATTGCTGCAGCATCTCCAAGGGGTTCATCCATATGATACATAATTTTAGGGATGGTATCCCAATATTCCTGTTCGGATATAATTTTACTGTGATTTTCAAGATTCAGATGCCTGGAAAGATTTTTTGCAAACTGTGTTTCATTATAAGGACTGTTTTCATCAAAGAATCCAACGGTAAATGTTTTGTTACCGGAATATTTTGCTGCAATAAAACTGGAATCTACACCGCTTGATAAAAATGCTCCCACTTCTACGTCAGCCAACATATGCTTTTCCACAGATTCGCTCATTACATCATCTATTTTTTGAATCAACTCTTCCTCTGTACCGTTTGTTTTCTCAGGTGCCAGTGTCGGATCAAAATACTGGGTAATCTCCACTTTTCCATTTTGGAGGGTAAGATAATGTCCCGGCAGTAATTTATAGATTCCTTTGAAGAACGTCTCGGGTAATGCAGAATACTGGAAAGAAAGATATTGTTCCAGCGCCTCTTCATTTACTTCTCTTTGAAAACCTGGAAACTCTAATATACTCTTAATCTCAGATCCAAAAACCAGACTTCCGTCTATCATGGCATAGTATACAGGCTTAATTCCAAAGAAATCCCTTGCCATAAATAATTTTTTATTTGGAGCGTCCCAGATGGCAAATCCAAACATCCCGCGTAGCTCATTTACTAACTTTTCACCATACTCCTCATATCCATGTAAAAGCACCTCAGAGTCAGAACGGTTGGCAAAAACATGTCCCTTTTTCTTAAAACGTTCTCTCAGTTCCAGGCAGTTGTAAATCTCCCCATTAAATACCAGGGCCAAATCACCGGTTTCATTAAACATAGGCTGTGATCCGCTCTCCAAATCAATGATACTCAGTCTGCGAAAACCCAAAGCTGCTTCATCGGTACAAAACTTTCCTTCTGAATCGGGTCCTCTATGTTTAATAACATCCATCATATTTCCCAAAATTGTTTCTTTATCCGTTACATTGCCCACAAATCCGCAAATTCCACACATGGCTATCCATCCTCTTCTGAAATTATGTATTTATCCATAGTGTACCCAAACTATACCATCATCACTCATTCAATTTTTGGAATGATTATTCACAAATATAGCAACACTGTTTATAGTATACACTATCCAATAAGTTCATTTCTACTGTTATTTTATAAAAAATTACTTAAGATTGCCCCCATTTATTGTGATGTTTTCTCTTCTCCCGCCATATCCTTTCGTCAGTATTAACGTTAAAAGCCAATACACAATGTAAAATTATCGTGTATTGGCTTTTAACAGGGTTTCTCTATTATACGTTTCTTTTTTTTCTATATGTATAACATACAGTTAACATAGATGCAGCTCCCATGATTAACCAAAGTGCCGCGTTACTTTCATCACCGGTTTTTGGTGCAGTTTTAGTTGCGGTTGTTGTTTTTGTCCCAGATTCGGATGTTGTTGTGTTTGATTTGTTTGTAGACTGTGTTCTCTTTGTTTCTGACTCGCTCTCATCATCTTCTTCCCCGTCATCCGCACCATTGTCAATTCCATCTTCATCATCTTCATTTTCAAGCTCGTCTTCATCCTTTACGGTATACGAGCTTTGTCTGACATTGGTAGGTAAATCATCAGAACCATTTTTCATCTCATTGACTTCAAGTTTTATTTCGTAAACATCTCCCAATTTTGCCAATGACTTTAGATCAAAGTATAAATAAAGCATATCTCCTTCCAGCTTAACTCCCTGCGCCGAAGAAATGGTCATCTCTATTGTTCCCTCTGTTGCAGCACCATTATTCGCATCATTGATCTGGCATGTCATATCATTGTTTTCATAAGCCTCTAAATCCTCTGTATCGGCACTTTCAAGAGTCATTATGTTTTTATCATAAGTAAATGTTAATTTTCCATTCGTTATTTCTTTCTTCGACGAAATCGCACATGTTGCTGTAAGCATATCTTCTCCTGCGGACATATCGTCAATGGTAAACGTAAGGGTTATCTCATTATTTTTATTATTGCCTGTATCTGTGCCATTGTTATTTGAGCTGGCTGCCCTGACAGACGGCAGACCGCCACCATCAACCAACGTGATTGGATTTTCGGAAGCAGAAATTTTCTCAAGACTACTATCTTTTCTGGTTTCCTTATTCAATATCATGGGTTTTTCAGACTCGCTTTCCACCCCTTCACTCCGGTTCACTCTAATCTCATCGATATGATGATCGTAATCATTTCTGGTTTCTTCTATATTAAGAGCTTTCATTATGTCTTCCAGTTCCGTTTCTTTAACTTCCTTTTCTAGAACCTTTACGATTACATTGGGGTATTCGGTCAAAAACAATTCATCTTCTGGAGAGCAGCCATTAAAGATAACCACCACTTCTGTAAATATATCTGATACTTTTTTAATATATTTTATCTGTTTTTTTGTAAGATATACAGTTTTTACCGGATTGCTTGTCTCCATCATTTCTGTCTCAGGGGTTTTTACCGGCAATTCATTCTCTTTTAACATTCTGGTATTGGCTGTTTCTTTGTATGTCTCATCTGTATCAGACATTTGCGTTTTAGCCGCTGTTTCATCATATGTTACATCCGGCTCAGACATTTGAGCCTCGGTTATGACTTCGGATGCCTCACCTGGCTCAGACATTTCAGCCTCGCTCATTACTTCATATGTCTCACTTGGCTCAGATCTTTGAGTTTCGGTTGATTTTTCATATGCCTTATCTGACACTGGCAAATTAGTTTCTTGTGATTCCACAACCGTTTCCGTTGCAAGTTCGGATATATCTGTTTGGGTAACTTCTTCTGTCGGTGCTTTCTGGGATTGAAACACTACAAAAGCAGTTTCCTGCTTGTCCCTTTTTCCCTCTTTCTTCAATGCTTTCCACTCTTCTTCGCTGACACTGGTCAACAGCTCTTCTTCCTCCTGCCCCCTTATATAAAGAGAATATTCCAGAGGATTTTCTTTCTCTGTATTAGCAACCGGAATTTGATGATCAGCCGCAAAAACCGTCACTGAAAATAATACCACCATAATGAGTATTGCTATCCCTTGTACCAGCCATTTTTTACTTTTCATATTTTTATATCCTTTCAGGTGAGAAATTTTTGCCGCTTTAACTGTCAAGCATAATTTTATATTGATTATACCATATAGAAGCCTTGGTCTGCAATTATACTTTATGACAAAAAGCAAGAATTTCTTCCGCTCTTTACGGTGGACTCTGTGTTAAGAATATTCAGACAAAAAGAAATCCCGCAAGCATCATACTTGCGGGATGTTTTATGGTCTCCTAATGGAAAAGACATACAATACTTTATTTCTTACATTTAAACCTCACCGTTTTGCTATCTGCACTCCATATTTTACTTCCATTTATTGATTTATAAGCTTTCACCCTAAAATAATATGTCTTGCCTTTCTTTAAACCCTTTTTCGTGTAATTGCATTTCTTATTGCCTTTGCGGTAACCCAGGGTGGTATACTTCTTTTTCGCTGATGTCTTCCAAAGAAATTTATATCCGCTGGCTCCCGAAACTTTCTTCCAGCTTAGCGCTGCACTTCGTTTTCCGGCGGTTGCTTTCGCTTTCGGAGCCGTTGTGCAGGTATAAGCTTTCACACGATTACTCAGTCCGCTGTAAACCCGATACACGCCATCCTGGCAATAGGAACGTACTTCGATGTTATAGCTCTTGTTATATTCCAGTCCCTCAATCACGTAACTGGTCGCCTGAGAGCCTGCTTCCGCTGCAAATATGTAATCTTTGCCTCCTGATGCTTTGGCATAAATGATATAGCCGTCAACGCCATCTGTTTTTTCCCAGGCAGCTCTCACTGCTTTTTTCCCGGTTACTGCCTTTGCACTTATTAGCTTTGGCACACCTGGCTTCTTTGCTTCCGGCTTCTGCTCTGATTCCTTAACCTGTAGGGATGCCTGTGCATCCAGAAGTGCTGCTGCTGATTTTGTGATCTGCTCTTGTGTCGCATACTTGTCATCCAGAAGCTTTTCTGCTTCCTTTAAAACGTACGAAAATACATTCCAGCTTTCTTTTGTATATCTGCTTCCATCTATTTTCTGGCTGTCTGTCACAATCATTTTCAGTGCAGATTTATCGGTTATGATTTCATCCGGTATTTGCTGTAACGCTGCCTTTCCTTCCTCTAATGCTGCAATCATTTCTTCTGCTTCTTCAATAGATACATTCTCTTTTGTAAGAAGCTTCTCTGCCTGTTTTAAGATTCTTGCAAATACTTTCCAGCTGTTCTGTGTATATTTCTCGCTGTCCAGAGCTTTTCCTGCATCAACAGCATCTTTTAATGCTGTTTTATCGGCAGCTTTTTCTACGGTATAGGTTTCTCCTTCCGTTGTTGAAAAAGAGATTGTTTTTTCATCTTCCCAGTTCGGAACTGTTCCTGCCTTTGTCTTTACGATCGTTCCTTCTGAATCCCGTACGACTGCACCAATTTCCCAGGGAACTACAAAGTTAACGACTTCCCCCTTTTCACTGGTGATGTGTATATTCTCTGCTTCGTTTAAGCTGCCGTTGTACTGTGCTGAAACTAAAAATCCATTCTGTGCCCGGAGTCTGACGAATTTAGCATCCGTATCCCTTAGCCAGTTAGGATATACTTTTATCAAATCATCTGCACTTGCTAAAAACATGCGGTTGATTGCTTCCGTTGCCCCAGCTTTTTCTACTCCATGTGTATTGTCGCTGATACGTAAATTTGCCTGCAACTGTTCTATGATTGTATTTGTTAATTTTTCAATTACTGTTTCAGCCGGATAACGTGCTGTCACAGCATCCGTGAAAAGTCTTGGGAAATTATTTATTTGTGTCCATGCACCTCTTTGCGAAAATACATCAACGGTATTGCGCACGATTTCTAAATCCTGATCAGGCGAAAAATAATTGTATACATCTCCTGGTATCACCGAATCCAGGGGAATTGCATTTCCGTCACCTGGAATTGGATTATTTAAATCCTGCCACTGTCCATTTTTCCATTCTTTTTCACCCAGAGCAAGCACCTTTTTATCATTTACGATCGTCGTTGGCTGTTCGCTCAATCCGTTATAAATATCCTTCCATACTTTTCTCTTATCTGCATCCACTCCCAGATCCTGGCTCATATCAACTAACGAATTCATAAGATTTTTAACCGCAGCCAATTCTACTGCCGGATTTTTTGCCCATGAGCCTTCGTTATATCCTGCGTAAAGTGTGTAATGATGGTTTTCGTCTTCTTCCAGCCAGGTTTCATAAAATGCTGCACACTTTTTCAGATATTCATAAACATTATTGTTCAGATAGTCCTGATCTTTCGTATATTTATAATACTCAATCATTGGATATGCACTATAGCCCGCGCATAAAGCTTGTTTGAGATAGGTGTTATCCGTAATTGTTCCCCAGGGGCCAACACCTACCGGAAGAAGCATGGCGTCAGGAATACCATTCTGAAGCTCAGGCCGGCTGCCCACATAACTGCCATCTATCTTTCTTAACTCTTCTACATCTGCTGCACGCTTTGTTCCTTCTTCCTCCAGATTCAGGAAAACTTCCCCTGCGGGTAAAGTCAGATCACAGCGGTTGCTGGAATTTGCTCCGTAAAATGTACTGATAAAATTATAATTCAAATGATAATCAGAAGACCAGCTTGGATTATCCGTCGTATGCCATATACCATACAACCCTGGTGCTATATCTCCTTCTCTTGCCGTACTTCCAAGGATATACTGGGCTCCATAGTAATATTTCTTTACCAGATCATTATCCTGCATATCTATGTAAGAAGACATCCAGTAGTCTTTCCACCAATTCAAATGGTTTGCCTTTAAGGACTCCACATCACCTGCTGAATCTAGCAGTGCATTCGCCTCATCCTCAGGCTCTGACATATTCTGCAGGTTTCCATTACTGTCATAGGTCTGTCCGCCTCCGCCTATTGCAGTCACTACCTGAATGGTTTCTCCCGGTTCCAAAGTAAAAGCAAGTGCAGCTTTCCCGTTTCCTCTGTCCTGTGCTTCTACATTTGCTGCTCCATATATCTCTGTGGAAAGTGCAGCTTTTGAAGTCCATGATTTGCTGTTTGCAGCAGCTCCGTTATAAGTGGTCCTGGATGCAGTAACCCGGTTTCCGTCTGCTTTTGCTTCAGCAGGGAATTTTTTATTATCAGCTTTTCCCCATACCTGAACTTCCAGCTCTGCAGGTTCAGCTCCCTGGGAAGTGATTTCGGTAATCAACAGATTGGAATCTGCCTGCATCCTGGTCTCCATTGTAACCGGTGTATCTGCAATACTCATATCCGTCTGAATTTCTGCAGTTAATATATCCTGTTTTTCATAAAATGGCTTTTTATCCGGCACTACTTCACCCGATAGCTTAAATTCTAAAATTCTTACCACATGAGATTTATCACCATCTTCAGCCCCCTTGTTAACCAGCATGCGGACATATCTTGCATTGGCAGGCACTGTCAGATTCTTATTTACTATATTTTCTGTATTACCGGATACATTTTCCATATCCACCCAGCCTGTCTGCTCTGCTACATTATCCCATGTAACATCTGTTTCATCTTCCAGATATTGAATTTGGTAATCTCTTGTATTATATCTGCCACTTTCTCCACCGGCACCTGCATTCACCAGCGTATAACTCTGCAGATCTTTTACTTCGCCCAGATCAATAATCGCCCAATGGGGAGAATCGTGATTTTCTACAGAACACCACTTTGTACCCTGATCTCCGTCCAGCATTTTAGCTCCGCCTTCGCTGTCTTTAATCTGCTCACATACTATTATCGGCTTATTTAATGTGAAATTCTTTTCTTCCCCTGGATTGCTGTCCCCAATATTCTCATAAAGTTCAATCTGTCCAATGCGGGCACGGGAATTTTTTCCCGGATTCTGTTCTCCCTGAGTTACTAATACCCTGAAATAAGGTGCCGTTACTGCTTCTTCCAAATTTCGGTCAATGAGTTTATCCTTATTATCCGTTACCGTTACGAGATCTGTCCATGATTCACCATCATCACTGAACTGGAATTTCATTTCTTTCGTATTGTTTGCATCCTGTCCCGGTCGGAAAAATCCATCATTTTTAACTACAAAACGTTGTACACTTACTGGTTCTTCAAACTTAACCTGAATCCACTCTCCTGTGCCATCTGACATAGGTTTCGATACCCAGCCTTCATATCCGGACTGGTCTACTGTTCCGTTTACTGCCCGTTCCGGTTTGAAATCATCATGATAGGAGCTACAGGATACTTCACTATATCCGGGTGCCAGATTTTCTCCCATGTCTACTGCATCCGGTGATTTTTCCTGAATTGTTACTCCACCGATTGGGATTGGTTTTGTCATGTCATCTGCCGCTCCGCTATAACTTCCCCGCATATTTCCCGCAGACCAGAAATCAGCTTTTGAAAGTAAAAAAGTCTTTACCCCCGGCTCTCCTGCTGAAGTCACACCCACATCACCGTTACCTAAAATAGCCGTGTTGGGAAGACTATTAGAATAAGCGCCCCTATAGTCCTCGTTATCCCACTCTCCATAGTGTTGGGAAATGATCTGCTGTGCTTCATCCCATTCCTGCGCTTTCTGGTCGGCTCGCTGATCCTCTGACGGAGCTGCCTTGACGACCAGTTCCGCATTTCCAAGAATACTTGTGCCAACCATGCATACCGCCAATCCGGCAGATAAAATTCTTGATTTCAATTTACTTTTTCTCATTTCCTTACCTCCTTTATTTATATCTTAATTATCACAAAAAAATCACAGATCTACATGAGTGTAATTTGTTATTTTTTGTATCTTTTTATTTTCTTTTTTATCTGCATTTTCTCTTTCCTGCATTTTTTTGTATTTTTATATTAAATTTTGTACGATAGATGCAGTTTCAGTATACCTTTCCATATCCAGCCAATTAATAGAGTACAAAAAAAGCCATAGTACACCTATGACTTTTGAATATATATCATTTACATACAAATATATAAAATTTCCATCTGCCCTTCTAATTCATACACGTCGCTTCCGGCTTCCATGAAATAAGATTGCCCCTTAACTGCCTTTAAAATCTGTTCTTTCATTCTTATCTCTCCATGACCTTCGGTGACCATTAAGCATACAAAGGATTCGTCCTTTACCTGGTCCCTGTAAATTCCTTCTATTTTCTTGTGAAATACTTTAAAATAACGGCTGTCTACCAGACAATGTTCATATTCTTTCCCAAAGACTGCCTGATCTTCGTCAGCAGAATCATAATGTAATACGTCCAGTGCTCTGTCAATATGCAGTTCTCTCTGATTTCCCTGCTGATCAGTCCGCTCATAGTCATACACCCGGTAAGTTACATCCGAATTCTGCTGAATCTCAGCCAGTACAATTCCTTTTCCTATTGCATGAATTGTTCCTGCGTTAATCAAAAAACTATCTCCAGGCTTCACATATACTTTGTTCAAAATTTCCGGTAATGTACCGTTTTCAATTCTGGCCTTTACCTCTGCTCTGTCCGTCTTCCTGGAGAAGCCATAGTAGATCCACGCTCCCGGATTACATTCTAAGATATACCACATCTCTGTCTTTCCATACTGATGCTCATGTTCTAAACTATAGGCATCATCCGGATGAACCTGAACAGAAAGAGGTTCTTTAGCATCTATATATTTGATAAGTATTGGAAAATCCAGTAACGGCCGGCAGGCTTCACCCAATACTTTTCTCCCGTTCCAATTCAAAAATTCTTCCAGTGTTTCTCTCTCTCCCGCGGGACTTTTTACATAGCTCATCCCATTGCCATGGCAGGATAATTCCCAGGATTCCGCTAATCTTTCTCCCGAATAAGGTTTATGGTATTGCTCAATCAGCTTATTTCCTCCCCACAAGTATTCTTTATAAACAGGTTCTAATTGCATTAAACACATAATAAAAACTCCTTTCTGCTAAAATTATTGCATAGGAAAGGAGTTTTTTACAGAATACAGATTACATATTTTTTGTATAAGAATATACTATTTATCCACTTATGCAAATCTATATATTTTAATTTTGTATTTTATTGTACTTTTTTTTATCTTTTTATACAGATCTCATATGTTAGAATCTTTCCGATGCCCGCATGGATTTCTGCGGTATTTTTATCCTGCAATGGCAATTCTCTCTGTCTTTCTTCCTCCATACTGCACTGCCAGATAGATTCCACTTCTTTTCCTGGAATCTGCCACTTCATTTTAGCATGAATATCCTGCTTTGTGGGATTGTAGACCCTAAGTAAAATACTCTCTCTGTCCTCTGCATTTTTTAAAGCGGACACTACCAGATTCGGATTGGAAATACTCAGAAAACCTGCTTCAGATGGAAGCGTTCCCTGACTTCTGCCACAGAGCTGATAAGAAAAGGCCGGACTGTTAAATTCTTTAGTTTCTTTGTATACTTCACCTTTTTCCCAGTCTCCTTCATGCGGATAAATTGCATAGTCGAATTCCAGATCCCGCTTCATTTGACTTCCCTTTTGATCCGAAAATTCACCTACTGCCTCCCACCAGGTAACAATCATATTACCCATGGAACGAAACAGCGTCAAATACAAGGTATTCCGTTCATCTTCTCTCTTCTCATATTCACAGAAGCATCTGTTGGGTACTGCAATTCCATGGCTGCCATCATGCAGGTCTACAAAATTCTGCATAGGAAGGGTCTGCATTTCCGGATAAAAACTGCCGTCTTTTTCTGGCTGATTCAGTGCCTCCCTTTCATCCACGGTAAAATGACCGGCTGTACAAACTTTTTCAGACTCTATTCCCGTCGGCAAGGCTACACGCAGCCTGTGATTTTCAATTGTATTATGTAGTTTTGTTTTAATCTCTAATCTCCTGGCTCCCTTTTTCAAAGTAATCCATGATGTTATTACCAGCTCCTCTGTTTCCTCACTGCGCTTTCCTTCTCCTTTTACACCGCATCTGGATTCATAGCCCTTTGCCGGAAGATTCATGATATAACGTATTCCTATGGTTGCTGACAGGGGACCGTTATCTTCACACCAGACCGATGCACAGCTGTTTAAAGTGGTATGGGTCTGATTATGGTATGGCGGATAATAAGCCCAGTAGTTTCCCACATCACCTGTATCTTCAAAATAATGCAGTCCTTCATAAATTCTCTGATGCTCTTTTTGTATCAGATCAAAAGTTCCATTGGCATTAACCATCACTTTTAAGTACTCATTTTCCAGAATCTGATCCGCCAAACAGATATTTTTACCAATACTTTTACGCATTGGCATCCAGTAAAAGTGCGTTCTCTCAAATTCTTTTTCTTTTACCAAACGGATTACTTTATATCCAAAAGCCGGCAATTTACCTGTTTCCAGATAAAACGTATGGCGGTCTGTACTATAGGGCCAGGGTCTTGCCTGTAAGTCATGTACGGGATATGTTTTCTCATCTCTATGTGCGTCCTGCACCATTAATTCACTGCCGTCCGTATCAAATGCACGGAAATTCCAGGCTTTGTCTTCCTGAGCAGATGTAAGGCATACCTTTACCACATCTTCTGTTTCCCATGGCTGCATATGAAACAAAACCAGCAACTGGTCATCTGACGGGAATCCATACGTATTAATCTCCTTTAAAAAGAACCCTGCTCCTTTGTCACAGGCAGCCTGAGCCATTTCACAAGCCTGCCATAAACGGTACTCCACATCATCAGCAGTTCGATCCTGGGTAACTCCATTAATGGAGTCGTGAGGATGCGCTTTTAACATGTAATCCCACGCCTTTGCCAGATATCCTTTCATATCATTTCCACCCAGTGTACTGCCAAATGCCAGCATCGGCTCCGCCTTTCCAAAGAGCCTGCGTTCTGCCTCCTTATTTAAAATTTTCAGGTAGCTTCTGGATGCCAGTGCATTTCCGGAACAGTCACAGGATGGTCCGTCTCTTAGTTCTCCGCAAATGACCTTTAATTCTTTTGAGGACACCATATCTTTTAAATCATCTGTATATTCCTTTAACGAAGTATTTATAAATAAGGTATCTTCTTTGATCTCATTCAGATCTTTTATCATTTTGCTTAATTCAGGATGTGCCGTGGAAAAATCTGTTCCGTTTAAAAATAAGCGTGTATCTTTAAATACAGTATCTTCAGTCGCATTCCATGCATCTTCCATACCTGCCTCTAATTCCTTTTTGTCATAATCCATCTTGGAATTCAGTACAAAGAAATCCTCATCCTTTGCCAGAACGTCACTATTATGGTAAGCCATTCCTGTCATTTCTTTCCTGTATTTAAAGTCGCTGCTGAGGCAATTAATCCCATACTTTGCCTTCAGATAAGCATGAAAATAAAAATTGGCCCTGGCATGATCCCCTAATCTGGTTGTGAGTGTCCTGGTTCCATCGGGCGCCTCCCACCAGAATTCACTCTCAGGTGCCCTTTCCTTTGATACCTTTTTTGCACAAACAATAAAATCAATTCCGAAACCTTTGTAGATCTGAGGAAGTTGGGCTGTCTGGCCCCATCCAAAAGAATTATATCCCACCTTCATACAGGCACCATGCTTACTTGCAGCCCTGGTTCCTCTGAGCAGATTTCTTACTAAGCATTCCCCGTCCAGCGGGTATAAATCCGGCAGGGTATACCATGGTCCAACTGAGATTCTTCCTTGCTTTATATATTTTTCTACCCGCTCCCTGTCAAACGGGCAAACTTCCAGGTAATCGTCAATAGGAACTGCCTGTCCGTCCAGAAGAAAGTTGTGATATTCCGGATCCCGGTCCAGAAGATCCAGGAGTTCCTCCATGAATTCAATCAGCAGTACCCTGTTTTTCCATATTGGATATCTCCATTCCCTATCCCAATGGGTATGAGGAATTACATACGCCTTATTTTCTTTTTTCATAATTACACCTGTTGTATTACGCCTTTCCATCAATCTTTTTCAGTATTTCTTCAAAGTTTTCACAATAATGACTGCACATTCCTCTTGTACCGCTGGATAGTATATTTCCTCCCCCAATACCAATGGTTGTGTATCCCGCTAAACGGACTGCACATACTCCTGCGCCGCTGTCTTCAATACCCACTACATGCCCGCGCTCTTCAAATGGTATTCCAAGGCCTACCGTTCCTGTTTCTGCATACAGCCATGGATGCGGCTTAGCTTCCAGTTCACCAAGTGTTCCGATACTTCCCTTTCGGAGTGGATATCCTGCGGTAATAATGCAATCGTAAAATTCATTGGGATCTCCCATATTCAATGTCTGGAATGCAGACAATATCTCCGGATACGCTTTTTCATACAGACCGGAAGTCACTAACCCGATTCGGATATGTCTTTCTTTTAACGCTATCAGAAATTCATCCACTCCCTTTGATGGGGTAAAAGCTCCCACTCTTCCATGTCCCTCCATAATCTTCTGCATCTCTTCGTTTGTATGCTGAAAATAGAATTTTCTGGCATCCTCGATCATGGCACCAGGACAATATTTTTCGATACAGTACTGCAAATGTTCTGATACACTGTGTCCGGATACATAGGGCAGATCACTGTCTTCCAGGCTAAATTTATGATTATTCAAAAGGCTTTGCACACTCTTTTCGATAATCCAGATCCAAAATTCTTCGCTGTAAACCGTTGTTCCGTCCAAGTCCATCAAAACTGCCTTTACCGGAAGCTCCTGTTTTACAGGATTTACCGGGTAATATGCCGGATATCCCAGGGATGATTTGACATAAGCTAACGTTTTGCCATCAAAACAAACCAGCTCTAATTTTCTGTCCTTTGTACTTAGAATGTGTTTTACTCCACCTTCTCCCGACCGGAACATCCCGTCACTACAATTTTCAATCTCTAAAAAACCACTCTGTAAAAAACTTATCTCTAATCCTGGTATTATAAAATCTTCCATTAATATCATCCTTTCACGGCGCCTCCTGTCAGACCCTCAATCAGGTATTTCTGACAAAATATGTATATAATCAGCATTGGTATAATTGCAATGATTCCAACAGCATTCATCTGTCCCCATTTGACGCCCGACTTTGTAATCGCTGAACTGATACCTGCCATCATTGGACGCATTTTATCTACATTTGTAAAAGTCATCGCCAGCATCAGTTCCTGCCATACAAAGATAACAGTATTCAATGACATTGCCATAAGACCCGGTTTAGCCAACGGTACAATAATCTTGGTCAGTACCTTGAAATGGGTACACCCGTCAATAATGGCAGCTTCATCAATTTCTCTTGGAATACCGTTGAAATATCCCAACAGAAGCCATATTGCAATGGGAATTTGTACTGCGGAATAAACTGCTACGATAGCCAGCCGGCTGTTCAGAAGATTCATAGCACCAAAACTGATATACAACGGAACGATTAAGGTAGTCAGCGGCATCAACTGTGATATTAATATGAAAATCATATATCCCCGTTTGCCCCTGAATCGAAATCTGCTGATGGCATACGCAGCCAGGCAGACACATACCATCACCACACCTAATGTTAAAACAGCATAAATGATGGAATTCATAAAATACAAGGGTATCTTTGTTTCCTTTAATGCATATAAATAATTTTCTAATGTAGCATTGATAGGAGTCAGAGACGGTGGAATCTGATAGATCTCACCCTCCGTTTTAAAGGATGTTACAATCATCCAGTACAGCGGTCCCAGAACAATTAAAATAGTTCCCAGTACGATGAATATCTCCAATAATTTATTCCCTGTTGATTTTCTTTTATTCATTATAATACCCCCTCATATTTCAAATTCTGGAACATCTTCCTGATATATGGAATACATGCAATTGATACTATAATCAATGAGATTACTGCCATAGCTGCGGATCTGCCGAAATCATTAAATTCAAATGCCAGTCTGTAGGTATACACAGGAAGGGTTGAAGTAGCATCTAAAGGCCCTCCCTTTGTAGTGGTCCAAATCAGATCAAAGTAATTCAGTGTCCAGATTGTGGTCAAAATACCAGTTGAGGATATTACCGGTGACAGATGCGGTAATATAACATATTTCAGGATGTGTGGATACCTTGCACCATCCACCGTTGCCGCTTCTATCTGGTCTACAGGCTTGCTCTGTAGTCCTGCCGTGATCATTAAAAACCAAAACGGTGTTGCTTTCCAGGCATTAATCAATACTAACGTTATCAGCGCCAAATGGGTATCTGACAAAAACAAAATACTTTTATCCGTTAACTTTAAGCTCATAAGCAGATTGTTGATAATTCCAACATCTGCCTGCAGCATCCACTTCCACATCAGTGCCGTTACCACGCCGGGAATAATCCACGGAATCAGCATACTCGTTCTCATGAATTTTTTACCAATATTCATTTTATCAACGATAAGCGCCATGGCAATACCGATTACCATCTGCAGCACAATGCCAAGAAGTGTCCAGACAAGTGTTACCATTAAAATTTTTACAAATTTTTCATCGGAAAATATTTTTATGTAATTCGCAAAACCATGAAAGGTTTTTTCCTTTGACATTAATGTCCAGTCAAAAAAACTTACTCCTATATTATAAATAATCGGAAAACCAAGCATGACTACCATAATGACCGTTGCCGGTACCAGATATAAATATGGCACAATCCATCCTTTTTTCCCTATTCTTTTTTTCTTCATATGGGTATCTCCATTTCACAAATATGGCTGTAAAATGACATCATTTCTTCATTTTACAGCCAGTTGTCAGTTCCTTTAAAATTGCTTACTGTTTGGAAATGCTTGTTATCTTATTTTCCAGGTCTGCAATTGCATCATCTATACTTACATCTCCTACAACTACACTTACAACAGAATCATACGCTGCTGCTTCGATTTCGGAGTAGTAAAGTGTTTTTGGCATTGATTGTTTTGTATACTGAATCTGATCTAAGATAACAGCATAGTTTGGATCCTTTGCAAATTCTGAATTTTCAAGACCTTTTTGAGAAGCTGGTATATCAGACACTAAATTAGCATTATATTTTGGATCACATAATTTTTGTGCAAATTTTACTGCTGCTTCCGGAACCTTAGATTCACTGCTCACACAAATACCAAATCCTCCGCCGAAAGATCCTTTTGGTGTATCAGACTTCATCGTTGGTATAAGCGCCTGACCCCAGAAGTCTTTATCATAAATATCAGTTTCAGTTAAGGTATTTCCAATAATCATACCAAACTGTCCTTCTGCAAATTGTTTCGCCACATCATGGTGATCTAAATTCGCATAATCCGGTTCATAGGTTTCTTTCATATCCAGCAATGTTTGTAAATAACCCTTGAATTCATCCGTATTAACGTTTGGAGTAATCCCGCCATCGGCATCTACGTTAAGCAGCTGGCTGCCGCTTGCACAGAAAAGAGATGCAGAGGGAAGTTCTTTTAATCCCATATCCATACCAAATCCGTATTTACCGGTTTTTTCTTTAATCTGTTTTGCCATACTGCTCAATTCTTCCCAGGTAGAAGGCGGTGTTTCCGGATCTAATCCAGCTTCTTTAAAAATATCTTTGTTGTACCACAGCACACGGCAATCCGTGGTAAATGGTATTGCCATATTGCGGTCTTCCCATTTGTACATACCCAATACGCCATCAAAAAACTGATCAAAATAACCTTCTTCTACATAGTCACCCATATCAAGGACATTTCCACTGTTTGCAAATACTGGAAAATCAGGGTTATTAACCATAAATACATCTGCAGGATTTCCTGAGGCAAACATTGTCTTGTACTTCTGTTCCCAGTCTCCCCATGGGTCAGACTGCAATTCTACTGTATAGCCGGGATTCTCTTCTTCAAACTCAGCCTTTGCCTGCTCGTAAACCGCTTTATAAGGTTCAGAATCTACCCAATCTGAAAAGCCGTAAAATGTAATAACCTGATTGTCGCCCGATGTGCTTTTTGCTGTATCAGTGTTATTTTCCTTATCTGTTCCTGCAGCCTGTGTCTCTTTGGCCTTTGTTTCCTTTACTTCCGATCCGCCTGCACCGCATCCCGTGCACAGACCCGTTATCAAACTTACAGTTAATGCTGCTGCTATTACTTTTTTCTTCATTATTCTTTCCTCCTGGTATTACCGCGGCATGCTTGCTCCGGTATTTCTTTTGTATCATCATTATACTTATTTTCCCCACCGGAATGCTAAGGTGCAAATTATCATTTTTTGTACATCTATGTACTTCTTGTGATGCCTTATGGAAATATAAATCATATACTTTTGTATTATCTTTTAAAATCTTGTAAATATATGTACTTTCTTCCAATATGTTCTATTAACATGTACTTTTTGAACGCTTTCTAGTATAATTATATCAAAAAAAGGGCTTTAGATGAAAGTGTGAAACAAAAAACGTTTCAAACTTTCTATTGGTGCAGAATCGCAGACCTGTCTGAGATATGCAGGAGGTATAATTATGAAACTCAAACATTTAACTAAAGGGACTATGATTATCCAATATACTATACTCCTAATTATAATACTCATCACTCCAATCTCCATATTTTCCTTTATTACCAAGGAAAATATTGAAGACATGGAAACCCGCAGTGCAAACCAGTATCTGTCTTCTAATCTGCAGGTCGTATCAACTACCATTGACGGTGTATTATCCAATTTAGAACATAATCATACTTCCCTGATATTAAATGCAGAATTTACACACACGCTTAAGCGCCTGAGTGGATACGATCTGCGTGACCCTTACACTGACTATCTGCAGACAAACCTGATTAAAGACCAGATTACGCAGGCTGCGGTAAGCAGCAATTACATTTATTCCATCTACGCTTATAGTTACCTTGCGAATCGGATCTTCACCTCAAAAATAAATTGGGATTCCAGCTTTAATAATTATGACTATAAAAATTCAAAATGGCTAAATGATTTTAATGAACGCGATGTGGAGTCCCCCTGGACGATTACGAATTCCATTGAGGATAATCGAAGTATCCTTTCCAGTTATCGGCGGGTCAAAGAGTATGGAACCGATGATTACGGCCTTGTCTCTATCAATGTAGATGCCTCAGTTATTGCCAATATGCTGGATTCCATTGTACTTAACGATGATACTTATTGTTTTATGAAAGACCAGAATGGCTCATTTATTGATCCTGAGTTGTCCGGAGATAAAAGCATGTATGATAAAATAACATCAACACTTCCCAAAGACAAAACAAATGGATTATATAGTATAAAAATAAACGAAGAAAAATATTTTATCTTCTACATGCTGTCGGACTATAGCCGTTTTACATATGTGATTGCCACTCCCGCCACCAGTATTGAGACTGTTTCACCTATCGTTAGCCATTTAACTACTACCATCATTATATTTGTTATCGTAATCCTGCTGATGTTTCTTTTTCTTTCTTACTGCTTTTTTTATACACCTATCCGCTCTCTTTTCCGGCATATGCATGAAGTGGAAAAAGGTAATTTTGATGTTAGGCTTCCAGAGTCAGCCTTTAAGGAAATCGGTTATATCAATGCTAATTTTAATAATATGGTCAGCAATATTCAGAAGTTAATTAATGAAAATTACGTTAACCGCCTACTGAGCAAAGAATCTCAGCTAAAGAGTTTAAGAAGCAAGATTAATGAACATTTTCTATATAACACATTGGATACCATTCACTGGAAAGCCCGCATCGAGGATGCACCGGATACCAGCCATATGATATTCCTTTTAGCAGATTTTTACAGACTCAATCTCTCCTCAGGACAAGAATTTATTCCAATCAGCCATGTGGTGGAGCAAATTCGATGTTACTTAGAAATACAGCAAATTCGAATGGGTGACATGTTGGATTATGAAATAACCTGTGATGCAGCATTAACAGAAATAGAAGTTCTTAAATATTTGTTTCAGCCTATTGTAGAAAATGCCATTATTCACGGCGGGAGACAATTAGAATATCCGGAGCACCTCAAAATAAGTTTTCAGGATCTTGGTGAGTATATACGATTCCTTGTGGTAGATAACGGAATTGGCATAAAAGAAACAGAGCTTACCAAACTACTGGATTCTATTCGAAGCTCTGAAACACCCATCGGTGAACATTTTGCCTTAAAACTGATTCAAACCCAGTTAAAACTAAATTATGGGGAATCGGTGATTTTACATATTACATCAAGCTATAAAAGAGGATGTGCCATATGGTTTGATCTACCAAAAAAAGACAGGGGGAATACAAAAGATGTTTAAGATGATAATAATTGATGATGAGGCCATTATTCGAGAAAGCCTGAACCGGTTTATTGATTGGGCCTCCATAGATGTAACAATAACTGGGGTTGTGGCCAATGGCTCACAAGCCCTGGATCTCATTCTGAAAGATACGCCCGATATAATTCTTTCTGATATTAACATGCCTATGCTGAGCGGAATCGAACTGCTGGAATTATTAAAGGATCATCATATTCCTACAAAAGTCATATTTATCAGTGCCTACAGCAAATTTGAGTATGCCCAGGCTGCTTTGCGCTTAGGAGCTTTTGACTACATATTAAAGCCTATAAATGAGGAAAAGGTTCTCCAAACAGTTAAGGACTGCACAACCTCCATTTTAAATGACAGACAGGAGTCTACCATTTTAGAAACACTGAAAAAAGATTCTTCCACACAATTCATATCTCTGCTACAGCACCTCTATTATGATGAACATTACGAAACCTCAAGGGCAGATGCTGAAATTCTTAAAGAAAGCAGACTTTTTTCCGGTAAATACCAAACCATGATCAGTGCCGGCTTTTGGTATCCAAAAGAACTCACCCTTCCGATTCAAGATTACCAGCTGCTCTTTTGCAATCTTTCATATGAAATAAAGGTGTTTACATTTATTCTGGAAAACAATATTCATGCGCTGTTAATATTAGCGGAAATTCCAGATCCGGATCAATTATATCACGATGTAGAGACTTCTTTATTTTATGCACAGGAGGAATACTCCAAAGGAGAAAGCCGCCCGGATATTTCACTTAGTGAATCCTATCCTGTCAGACAATGTATTCATCTCTTGTATACAGAAATCACCTTGGCACACCTTCTGCTTAAATCCAATGAACACATAAGCCGTTTCAGGCATGTGCTCAGGAATAGTAAACGTCTGTCTGCCAATACAAATCCGCCTTTGCCCGCATTCTCTCAGCTGATTAAAGAAAATAACCGTCAAAAAATACTGGATACGCTGGATCTGATCTTCTATAACTATGTTAAGGAGGAGCATATATATAATTTAGACAATCTTAAAATGGATCTTATCCACAAAATTGATTATACAATTAATGAATTAAAGGAATTCCAGCAACACGATGAACTATACACCTCTACCCTTTCTTCTAAAAAAACAATTAATGCACAGCATAGCATCGACAGTCTCTACGAAGTGACACAGAATATGATATTAAACCTCTGTGATTACATTAACAGGCTTTCGGACCGGGGTGTCACTCAATTTGTTCGTTCTACACTGGATTATATCCATGCAAATTACGCGAAAGATCTCTCCCTGACAGAGGTGGCGGACAGACTCTATGTTACACCTACTTATCTGAGTAAAATTTTCAGTACAGAGATGAATCAGCCTTTTTCCAAATACATATTGGAATACAGAATCAAAAAAAGTGTTGAACTCCTCTCCATCCCCAAATTAAAAATATATGATATTGCAAATATGTGTGGATTTTCTGATATTGCCCATTTCAGCAAAACGTTTAAACAGATTATGGGGATGTCACCCCATAAGTATAGAAATACGCATTTATAAAATTAACAGACGCTAACTCCCCTGTTCTCGTAAAACAGGGGAGTTAGCGTCTAGAAGGACATTCCTTTGAGGACAACTGCCTAGAACCAGAATGGGCATGCTACCGCAATGGTTCATAATACCGAACATAATCTACCACCATTTTTGCCCGGAAAAGACTTTGATTCCTCTGTTTTTCTGTCCTAAAATATCGTAAACAACCTGATAGGTTCCTCCATCCTGCTCCTGTGTCTGTACCAGATTCTCCGCATTGTCATAGGTACTGCTTTCCATCTGGCCGGCACCATCAATCATTTGTACCACTTTATCCTGATAATTATATTTATATTTTGTAACGGTATATTCGTCATCGCCGTTTTGGTGTACTTCATCCAGCCCGCTTATGGCCAGCGGTACAGACAGCCCCTTGTACTCTCTTAACAGGCGCCCTCTAAATTCATAGTATCCCTGGACATAGCTTACCGAAGTGTCACCGTCATACTGTTTGGTGGTTATCCGGTTATTCCATGCATCATATAATAACCAGTCTTCCTTGACGAGGAGGCAGAACTGCCTGCGGGGTTATTATTGACCGTCTCCGTCAGCATGTTGCCTGCTTTATCATAGGTATATTCCGTCTTTGCAAAAGAATTTCCCTCAAACGGAGTTGTCTGGCTGGTCAGATTTCCCAATGCATCATAGGTATATTTGGCTCGCTTCCCATACGGATCTGTTTCTGCAGCAACCTTTCCATCCCCGCCTATCTTTCCGCTTTCTCTCTTTTTCCCAGATTTCTTCAGTTACAATTTATAATTCTAATAATTAAATTATCAGGACATTGATAACTATAAATAGACATTTTATATAATTCTTCAATCAATTTATTACGGTTGATACTAACAATTTCATTTTTTGTTTTCATTTTTTCCGCAAATGAGCATATAATTAATTCCACCTCTATAACATCATATGTTAATAAATCGTCTATAATTTCTAGAAATGTTTTTATTGATTCCGGAACACGTGTCATATCATTCCATTCCATAAAATCACTCAAAAAATCATCTTGCTTAAGTTCAAAAGTAAACTTATTCCAATATTCACAATAATACTCTTTTTTTACTTCTTCCATATTGTCAAACCGGATTATTGAAAAGCCAGCTTTCCCAAATAATTCTATCATAATATCTTCTATTTCATCATACTCTAAATCTGAATCTAACGAAATAAATTGAGTAAAATCAAAATTTTCCATTAATTAACTTCCTTTCATTAATTAAGATATTTTTCATTAAATAAAAATTGATACAACTGTTTAATATCCACTCTATTGGGAGAATTTACACCAATTCCTTTTTTCGGATTAAATACGCCTCCTCTTATTTCACCAGTAAAAATATTAATATTTCTCATCGGTTGATGGACATGAGCACCACTAATGCCATGCCTTCCTGGCACAGTACCAAAACGCTTAAATTCTCCTCCAATATTACCAACATTATTAAATCCTTTTGCATCAGTATACAAAGAAACTTCTGCATTAGGTGAAACATTATTTTTCACATATCCTTCAATTGTACGTTCACCTGGTTTTGGATTATATCCATTTTTTGAATAACCTTGCCCTTGTGTTGGTCGTCCTTGTCCATATGTATTGTTGGGTCTACTATTAGGATTTGCCAACTTTCCCGCCAAGGCATTGGTCCCATAACGAATACCTCCTGATACAGCCCCTCCTACAGCTCCGCCAATACTTCCCTGCATAAACCCGGATGCTGCACCATCTACCAGTGCCTGCCCAGATCCTTCCCAGCTTCCAGTACTAATACGGTTGGTGATTACTCCGGAAACACCACCTATTGCTGCCCCTGATGCCGCTCCTGCTACTGCCCCGGTTAATGCTCCGGATGCTACTGCCCCTGCAAGCCCTGCAGCTGCTCCTCCTGTTACCACTGTGGCTACTGCCGCTACTGCAATAACGGTTGCACCTACCACCACTTTCCCTACTGTAGTAGATGTAAATTCCTTTATCTTCTTTCCCGCCGCTGAAGCCGCACTTCCAATTGCCCGCCCCACAGACTTTACTCCTGATATCAGGTTTCTGCCTGTATTCTTTATTCCTTCCCATGCTTCACTAAAAAATAAACCGCTGGGATCGTGATACAAAACAGGATTTCCACCAGCATAGGCATACCAGTTCGTCCCCTGCTTCGCCGGGTCCGCATTCAAAAAACGTCCCAGTTTGGCATCATAATATCTCGCCCTCAGATAAATGTATCCTGTTTCTTCATCCCGGTATTCCCCAGCATAGCGGTATGGGTTTCGATCGGAATTGCTGTTGTTGCTCTGCCTGTCTTCCTGTTTTTCTGCTGTTTTCTTCTCCCGGCTCTTTTCTTCTATGGGATTTCCATAAGCATCATAATCATAACGTTCCACTACCTGGTCATCTTTGACCAGCTGCACAACATCCCCATGGGCATTATACAGGTATGTTCCATAATCTGACCAGATCAGACGGTGTCCATGTATATAATTTACCGTCTTTCCTTCCGTAATGTCAACCTGTATTTCACCGCCTGACCAGATATGCCTGTTTATAACTCCATCCACCGTCTTTGAGGCACGGTTATTATCCGGATAATAGGAATATTCTGCTGTTTTACTGCCATCTGTCCAGGAAATCAGACGATTCAAAGCATCATATGTCTGGATTTCCTCCTTCTCATCTTCCGATTTGGTAAGCTGGTTGCCATTCCGGTCATAGGTGTATGCCGTTATTCCATCCGGGGTGGATTTCGTTAATATACGGTCCAGCTGGTCGTAAGTATATTCTTCCCATTTAAGCCCATTACCGGTTCTCTTCTCCATCCGGGTACGGTTTCCATTTTCATCATAATCATAACTGGTTGTTTCCACTTCCCCAGCATTGGTATGCTTTTCTTCCGTTAACCGGTTAAGTCCGTCATATTGATAGGATGTGGTTCCGCCTGCGTCCGTTTTGCTGAGCTGATTTCCATCTACCGCATATGTATATTTATATTCGGAAATGATCTTCCCGGAAATATCTTTATTTACGACGGATTTGGGCAGACCGGCATCATTATAGACATTTGTTTCTGTAATTCCATTTTCATACTTTGTGGTCAGAAGACGGGACATCTTATCATAGGTATAGGATGCCTTCAACTTCCCATTTTCACTTACGCTGGTCAGACGGCCCAGAAGATCATAAGTATTTTTGGTATGCCGGAGATTTCCACTGCTGTTAGAAATTTTCATGGACAACACTGCTCCTGTATGGTCATACATATATTCCTTGTCCGTAAAGCTGTCTTTCTCCTGCAGCATCTGCCCCAGACCATTATAAACAAAGGTGACCGTTTCCTCATTCTCCGTTGTGGAAACCAGCCGTCCCATATTGTCATAGGTAAATGTCTTGGCTATCGTTGTTTTGCCCGGAAAAGACTTTGATTCCTCTGTTTTCTGTCCTAAAATATCGTAAACAGCCTGATAGGTTCCCCCATCCTGCTCCTGTGTCTGTACCAGATTCCCCGCATTGTCATAGGTACTGGTTTCCATCTGGCCGGCACCGTCAATCATTTGTACCACTTTATCCTGATAATTATAGTCATATTTCGTGACGGTATATTCGTCATCCCCGTTTTGGTGTACCTCATCCAGCCCGCTTATGGCCAGCGGTACAGACAGCCCCTTGTATTCTCTTAACAGGCGTCCTCTAAAATCATAGTATCCCTGGACATAGCTTACCGGATTGTCACCGTCATACTGTATGGTTGTTATCCGATTATTCCATGCATCATATTCATAAGCAGTTTTCCTTGACGAGGGGGCAGAACTGCCTACCGGGTTACTATAAACCACCTCGGTCAGCATGTTGCCTGCTTTATCATAGGTATATTCCGTCTTTGCAAAAGAATTTCCCTCAAACGGAGTTGTCTGGCTGCTCAGATTTCCTAATGCATCATATGTATAGGTGGTTCGTTTCCCATACGGATCTGTCTCCGTGGCCACCTTTCCATCCCCGGTATATGTTCTGCTGGTCGAATTTCCGGCAGCATCGGTGGCTCTTATCACTCTTCCTGCAAAGTCCGTGATCTGCGTAGTGACCGCAGTACGTTCCGGATCCAAATAAACCGTGGTAGTGGTAAGCAGGTTTTTTCCGGACTGGCTGTAGCTTAGTTCCTCCATGCGTATTCTTTTTGATGTGGTACTGTCATAAAAAACAGTACTTGTTTTCCGGTCCAGTGCATCATAGGTATATGCGGTATAGGAACCGTCCGGATAACACTCCTTTAATGTATTCCCATACAAATCGTATTCATAAGCCGTAGTATTGCCCATGGCATCTGTTTTTGCAGTCACCTGCCCAGCTTTATTATAGGTAAAACGGGTTCCGGGTCCTTTATAAACATCGTTTTTCAGATCATCCAAAGACGAATCATAGGAAAGTGGTCCCGCCTCAGCTTCTTTATTTCCCATTTCATCATAAGAGAACCGCTCATATGTCCGCTGTTTTCCATCTTCACTGATGATAGCCTTACGGATGATTTCATTATATTTATTATAGACATATTTTGTAACAACGCCGTCCGGGGCAGTTTCTTCTATCGGAAGCCACTTGTCATTGTACTCATAAGCAGTTGTAAATGCATCCCCATTCATATAGACATTCCTGGCAAGGATCTGCCCCTTCTGGTTACGGATATATTCTGTATAATTCTTTTCATCTCCCAGAGGACCGGTTTCAGTCAGTACAACGCCTTTGATCACATGATCCAGGTCGTAAGTGTAAGACGTCACGGCAAAGCCTTCCTCATCAGCACCTTCCCGGTATACACTTTTTCCATCCAGCGGCGTTGCTTTTTTTAGAAGGTATTTTCCGGAATCGTCATACAGGTAATAAGTGGACGTTCCATTTTTATCCGTACTTTTTGTTATATTATTCTGTTCATCATACTCGGTCAGTTCTGCAGAGCCGTCCGGGTATGCCACTTTTATTACCCGCCCTTTTGCATCACGGGTATAGGTTGTTACATTTCCATAAGCATCGGTTTCCGATTCCACTTCTCCATACTTGTTTGTTCCATTTGACAGAGCATACTTTGTCCGGACGGTTTCACCAAGGGCATTCGTAGATGCGGTAAGATTGTAGTGAAAGTCAAACTCCTTCGTAACCGTCCGCCCATTGGAATCTGTTATGACCGTCTTACGAAAAACATCATCGTATTTGTACGTATCCACGTTTCCAGCCATGTTTTTAACAGTGTTCACCTTTTTATCGTGTTTTCCGCCTTTTATATAGGTAATTTTTTCAAAAACACTTCCGTCATGGTTTATGATTTTAGAGAGCAGTCCTTCTGAATTATATTGGTATCCTGTAGATTTTCCGTTTGCATCGATAAATTTAGTCAGTTTTCCATCTGTATACTCAAACCGGGCACTTTCCCCAGTCTCCTCATTTTGAATCCTTTTTAGCAGTTTGTCTTTATAATGAAAAGAAACATCGGTACCGGAATCATCCTGTATCCCCACGGTATTTCCACTATCATCCACGCTATAGGCCATGCGGTTACCTGTTTTGTCTTCCATATACTGGATATGCCCTTTTTCATCAAAGGCAAATACCGCCTGATCCTGTGTTTTCAAAAGAAAGCTTCCGTTTTCCTCTGTCAGTTCACTTCTGGAATCCTGTGCTTCATAATTACCACTGCTGTTTTTCAAAAACGTACACCGGGACCCGTCCGGCATAAAAATAGTTTTCTGATCCGTGTCCAGAATAGTCTCCGATTTCATTTTGATATTCTGGCTGAATATAAATCCTTTTCCCAGTACTCCGTCTTCTTCGCTCATAGAATTATAGGAATGAGTAATTTCAAAGGGTCCCATAGCACTTTGAACCGTGATATCCGAAAAGCCCTGTGAATAGTTTCCGGTTGCAGGATTGGCTCCTGATTTGCCAAAGTACCTGGATGCAATCCGTTCTGTGATATGTCCGGTTTCCATTGCCTGGAAGAGGTTTGTCCAGATGGGCTGTCTGGTAAAAGTATAATCCAGACCGGCATCCACTCCAAGGTTGTAAAACCAGACGTATGCCAGTTCCGGAAATTCCACGTTGTGGTGGTAGGCACCGCTGATCTGCATGAACGCATTCTGGCTGGTTGTAAATCTTCGGGTGGTATTTTGAATGAAATCTCCTTTTACATCCAAAAGTCCTCTTGCTATAGTTTGGTCTATCCAGGAATTATTGTATAAGGTTCCATTGATGATGATAAGGTCATTGTCATCTGACATGGATATCCGGCCATTTTTCTCCAGATACAGGTTTCCATTGACATTCAATACTCCTTTTTCGTTGGATATGGTGCCGGAAACAGTCAGATTGCCCCCACATTTCAAGGCACCTCCCATCAGCTTGGCACTTCCAGTGAGATTTACTGAATCTTTAAGCTCAACTGTATGACCATTTAGTTCCAGGTAGTGAAAATTTGCAAAATCATTTGAAATAATGTCACTGGCCAAACTGATTGTTCCTGCTGTACAATTAAATACAAGTCCTGGACATGATTCAGTTTGTATAATATTCCTTATATATCCCCGGTTGCTATCCATAATTATATGTTGAAATGAATCTCCTGCAAACACTACTTTTCCATCAGCCGGCCATGAAACATTAAATATACTATTTCCCGTTAGATAGAAATCTCCATACAGTTCCAGAATTCCGCCTTTACAAAGCATATTTTCACTATTATTGCTTTCTGTATAAAAATTTCCCTTCACTATGATTTTCAGTTCTCCGGATGTCTTCAGATATGCTGAAGTTTCTGTATAGCTTCCGTCCGACTGCTTTTTTTGTATTCGGAAATCTCTGTCTACTACGATCTGTGCTGACTCACTCCCAATAACTAACGTACAATCCCGTCCCTCTATCTCCTGTATCCGGTACTCTCCTTTTACATGCAGGACAGAACCATTGTTTAGAGTAAACTGCGTTCCCAGGTAGTCTCCTTCTATGGTCAGTTTATGCCCATTTCCATAACCCTGCACGGCTACTTCTTCCCCTGCAATAATCGTGTCCTGGGTTAGTTCCACTCCCCACAGCGGTGTATCTGCATAGATCTTTCCTGCTTGATTAGCTACTACGATACTTTTCAGCCGTCCCCGCATCGTTCCCATCGATACATGCTGTTTTTTTTCTCCTGCGAACACTAGTGTTCCCCAGGCACTTGATAACTGATTAAAGCTGCTGTCTCCTAAATGGTGGAAATCCCCATAAAGTTCAAGAATTAACCCCTTATTTATTTGATTATTGTAATTTATACTCTGAGTATAAAAATCCCCTTTAACCACTATACAAGCATTATTGCCACCAGTTAGATAAGCCGCCGTATCTTCATATTTCTCCTTCTCACTCTCTGACTGAATTCTAAAGGTGCCATCTACCCAAACAATAGAGTTCTGTGCGTTTAAAGATCCAGACTGCATTAAGGCATTACCTGTTATCCTAATTGTACAATTAGAAAACTGAACATTACTATCAACGATCACATCACCTTGATACAATATTTTTTTATCCCTTATCACTCCACCTGAAGAAAGCACAGTATCTCCATCTATTATTTCATCATAAATAATATCTTCTGGAATAACTGTTTTAACATACTCTGAAACCTTTTTTACAGTATGATTATTTTCATCAACAGATTCCGTACTTTCAACCACTGTTTCGGATTCCTTGAGTTGTTCTTGCCCATCAGCCACTTCTGTTTCAACTAATTCTGTTTCTATATTTATACTTGAATAAGTACTATTGGATTCTGTTTCTTCTTTTACATTTTCAATTTCAGTAATTTCTTCTGTGTCATATTCAGAAGTTGTATCAGTTTCTCGATTAGTATATTCTTCTTTATCAACCCTATCTGTTTCTGATTCTATTTCTTCTTTTGCATCTACCCGCCCATCTACAACTGCCAGTTGATTGGGCTTTGGATTAGCCATAACTTTTAATACAAGCCCCAAATCAGGCACATCTGTAATAAATATCAATACAGCGAGAGCCATACAAATAAATGACTTAAAAATTTTTTTTTCTTTTGTTTTTTCCACATCTCTTTTTCTCCCATATTATAATATATTTTCTTAATGCAAAATTAAGATATTATATTATAATATAAATACTGAAATCTGCGGCACAGAATGTATTGAAATGCAGCATAAATGTCATGAAATTTAATTGAATCAAATTCTTAAATAAATAAAAATTTGTAGCTTTCCCAAGTAGGCTTCTTATGCTTTGTCAGTTTTTGTTTCCGGTTTTCTGCAATCACACATCTGACTTTTTCCATGCCTTCGATAACAAATATTCCTACATCTCCAAGGTCGCATTTCTGTCCTTATCCGTTTCGCATAACAGTGCATGTCTTTTGTATAAAGTGCGTCTATGGTGTCCTGCAGATCAACAAGATGATAGTTGATGCTCCCACCCCATTCATAACAGGCAAGCAAGCCCGAAAAATCTAATGGATAAGTATCGATGGCTCTTTGTACAGAATTCTTGATTCTGCCACAGTTTCGGCTTTTAACCAGAAACGTAAAAAATTATTACCAGATGCTCTTTTGTTTCTGTTTCACGATTTTAATTAGGCTTTTCAAGATTATCAGACTTTTGAAGGATACCGGCCTTGCTACCTGTGACGGTACAGATTTAAATATTGCATATATTCAACAGGATAAGTCAACTTATTTTCAGTCTTAAAAAGATCGAAAAGGCTTTAATCAACTGCATCTAAATGTACAACAGAAGAAATATCGATGTCGAGATCCAACCAGAACGCCAGTGAGAAGCTTACCCATTGAAAAAATAAAAGAACTCTATCAATTAAGATGGGGAATTAAATCTCTGTTTCGAGAGTTAAAATACGCAGTCGGTCTATGCATCTTTCATGCAAAAAAGGCTGAGTTTATCTAACAAGAAATATATGCACGTTTATTACTATATCTGAAAGCTCACTACATATATTCCTATAATGATCTTCCATAAAAAACGATGCAATGCTTATTTTACTAACTAAATGACATTGTTGTCATTAGCCATCTTTTTTTTAAAAAATATTTCAGGGGGCAGGTGTGACTCATTCG